>Ga0233440_1000013_pt1 | contig 269087 bp, 319 predicted proteins | sample SI_123_September_5_FD_182791 | JGI IMG/M metagenome (GOLD analysis project Ga0233440, IMG submission 182791) | Seawater microbial communities from Saanich Inlet, British Columbia, Canada - SI_123_September2016_120_MG | ecosystem: Environmental > Aquatic > Marine > Inlet | place: Canada... | reverse complement strand
CTTAAGCCCCTTAGTATTCTTTCTAGCCTCTGACCAATGTTACAGCAGTCCCTTTTATTCGCAACGGAAAAACTTGAGAAACAAGTTTCTCACCCCGACGTAAAGTCGGGGAAAGATAACATCGTTATGCTTAATTGATGCTTTGTAAACAATAAAACTTATATTTGAAAACAATATACTGGATGTATGACTCAATCTGTTACTAAATTGAAAGCAAGAGCAGAAGTAGTTCTTAAAAAACACGGCATGAATTTTAATTTTATCGAAAGTCACGTTGGAAGTAAAAAATATATCACCAAAGAAGATAAAGACAGCAACATTATTTTTATTGGTCCCACTGGAAAATTAGTGGTAATAAGTGTAGCCGGCAAAATTTTTACTTCAAATAGTTATTATTGCGTTTCCTTTCTTGATGGAACTAAATACTCTGATTATAATATAAAATTATTTGAAAAAGTTGATAGTAGCAATATTGAGGTTGATTTTTCTAATCCTAACTTAAGAGAACATGAAATTGAAAAGAAATATCTCTTTGGATTATCAAAAATAACAATCAATGATACAGGTGAGTACCCAAATATTGATTGGAGTGAACATCTTGGAAAAGAAATAATCATTGAAATTCTTGGGAAAAAAACTGAGCAAGTAGTTCTTTCCTTAGGAATTATCTCTGAAGACGATCCAAGATTAGCTACTATCATTAAAAAATTGATAAGAGAATCAAAAAAAATCCCGAATGTCGAAATTGGACAATGGGTTGTTTTTGGAAAAAAGAAAATTTATGAGTCAGGTATTTTTACAAGCAAACGTTTTAAAGAAATTCATGCCAGAGACGCTTTTCAAAAACTAGCAGAAACAATTCAGAAAGCTCTCAAACAAGAAAATGAGTCAGATCTCAACAGATTGAGTTTATTACACACACATCCAATCTCTGGTGGTCCATTGTCATATCAAGATATACTAACACTACAAACGATTGCTAAGCAATTGGGTGCTGAGGGGGATGATCACCTAGAAATTTTTGCAATTCCTACACCAGATAATGGATCTATTATTTTCAAATATACCCTTAAATAACAAAGCATCAACTTCTCGGCTACGCCTCGACCTGAGGATAAACCTCAGGAAGCATAACATCGTTAAGCTCAATAATTTTTGGTGGTAAAAACGAAAAAGACAATTTCTCTGATGTAAAAAACACACTTTAACTAAATAATATAATAAAAAAGAATTTCGGCACAAATAGGTACAACTTTTCTTATGATTTTCCTCTAATAACATCACGAGCAAACCGGCCAATCTCTGGTAGGGAATTATTCTCAGGATTATATTTGAAAGCTTTTTCGGACATGCCATAATCAACAACATATTCCACACCCATATGTTGCAATAATGTTTCAGTTGCCATTCCTACAATAAGCTGATTACTTTGTAAACCTGAATGTTCATGTGCATGGAAGTATAACGACCTGGGATTTCCTTCAATAGGATTTATTGACAATTGTCCATCACTATACGCTTGTTGAAATAATCGAATATCCCCCGGTTCTCCCTCGGTGGAGGCTATCAATGTCCTCCGTCCGTTATCAAGAACCATTGTAACTTTTCTAAAATCTCCACCAAACATCTCAAATCTCGTACCTTCCACCTGCAAGTGATATTCAGCAAACGGTAGAAAAAGTTCCTCCTCAATTTTTTTGCATTGCACGGGAGATAGGTTCGGAGCGAAAAGATTAAAATCAGGATCTTTTCCATCACTTGCAAACATATCAGTATATAGTTCAGCACTCTCTGGACAAACAAAGAATGGCTTTTCAAGATTTTTTCTGTATCGTCTGTTTATCTCTCCCTGCCTCTCTAAAACTCTAGGCAATTCTGCATGTGGGGATATGCTACAAATGCCACTACTTTGAGGATTTTTAAAGGCTTCCATAACTTTATCATTCATACGAATTGAAAGATAATCATCAAGCACTTTAGGATCCTCTAACATTGCTTTGGAAAGTTTTCTACTCACAGAACTACGAACATGCGAACCAGCAACCATTGCCAACTCTTCCTCTCTGATGCATTGGTTCTGAAGTAATCTTTGTGCTAGTAGTGGTATGCCAAGACTATACTCAACTAATTGCTCTTCAGTGAACTCTCCAAATTTACTTGTGAATTGTGTTAAATAACCTGACATTTCATCAGGGTTCATTCCTTTAATTATCACAGAAACAATCTCACCTGGCCATCGAATCATACCCAATTCCAATGGGATAACTGTAGTGAATATGTTGCCTTTTCTGGATCTATAGCGTCGAGGTTCAAATTGTAAAGAATAATCTGGAACAAAATTATCATCTCCAAACTTATCTTTTGCAGCATCCCAAAGTAAATCTTTTCCAACACCACTAATCCCTGTTAATGCAACAATCCTCGGAAAGTCTCCTTCTGCTGGTTGTTCTACTATCTGGACTATTTGTTCCAAAGCTTCTTTCTGACCTGAATGTAGGATTAGATTAGACATAAAATTAAATATTTCAATTTAAATTTATAAATCTTTCTGAATTAACCACTAAAAAGTAACTATTAAAGTTGTGCCGAAATTCTAAATATAATAAAAAAGCAAGTGTGTGAAAAATTGTCTAAAACCACCAAAAATTACTCTTCGTTCTCACCATGTTCGAACTCGTGAGGGGATAAACCCCCCAGAGCTTAACATCGTTATGTTTAATTTAATTTTCACTTATTTTTGTGAGTTGGAGATTACTTTATTCGCAGCATATAAACCTGTAATAAAAGATGTTTCTAAACCAATTAAGTTGTGGTCACCTATTAAATAGATATTTTTTCCAAAATCAGAATCCCACAGAACATTCCCACCCATATGAAAAGCTGGCTTCCACTCCTTGATCTTTATTACTTTCGGATTCTTAAAATATTTCTTTAAATCAATATTTTTTATTTTGGAATAAAATATAAAACTTTCATCTTCTTGTTTTCTAATAAAAATAACATCTGAACCACTTGGAAATAATTCAAATTGTCCAGATTTATTCATTAAATCACCATTAACATGAATAGCATAAGAATTTACAGGTGTTTTCATTTTTTTTAATCCAAGAAGATTTTCAGATATGTGGGGAGGAGTTGCTATTACTAAATTACTTGTTTTAAATATTCTTCCCTTTCTTGTTTTAACTACTTTATTTTTGATTAAATTTACTGAATCTAAAATTATTTTATCTGAAAATCCATCAATAAGACTATCTTTCAAAAATTCAAATTCATAAGCAGGAATCATTAATCCAGTACATAAACGTAAAAAGTCAAATGCCGAAATTTTGTTTAGTGGCTGAAAAGTACACATATATGTCCCTTCAGAAAGAAATTTCTTTGCAATTTTCTTTAAATTATTTAATTCAACAAATTTCTCTGCTGTTTGGAAATACAGTGTTTTGTAATATTTATCAGAATTAATTACTTCCTTTTGACTTTTAACTAAACAAGATTCTTTGAATTTTTCATATTTTCTTTTAAACTTTATTAATAAAGAAAGAAACCTTATACTTTGGATTGGATATTTCATCATCCTAATTAGGTGATAAGATTTTCCCTTTTGTGAATGAAATCCAACAAATAGGGGATGCATTTTTTGTGGCAACAGATTGGACTGGAGAGATTAAAAATATGGAACCTGAAAAATGTGATGATTTAAGTTGGTTTGATATGAACAATTTACCCCCTAATACTATCCCTTATATTAAAACTGTAATTGAGAATATTCTAAACAAAAAACATTATAGTGAATACGGTTGGATTTAATAAGATAAACTAAAATTAATCCGCAGTTATTCGACTAAGGCGATCTTTTACTTGGAATCTCCTATGTGCAGTTTCACAAAAAATAAAATCTTTCTGAAATTGTGTTCCATTAAGTAGTGGTTTTATAGAATAATCACCGATAATTATTCCACCTTCAACAAGGTTATTTAAATAAGAAGAAAGCACTTTTAATCTTTCTTCATTATCAGGAAAGTAATGAAGGACGCTTGTTAAATAAATAATATCAAAACATTTGTCTCTTACTAAAATGTTTTTGTTTCCCTCTTCTATGGGTGAGGGGATAAACGAAACTGGGCGTTCTCTTATTGCATCCCGGGTTTTCAAATAATTTTCCTCTGAAGAAAGATAAGACACATAAGAAACCATATCTTCTTTAGTTAAATTTCTAGCCAAAAAAGAACAGAGATAGGGCACTTCAACACCAAAAAAATCAAACGATTTGTGAATGATCTTATCAAAAAAACTTTTAGAAGTTTCTGACAAATTATCTCGAATACCTTGATAAGTTTGGACAGAGAATTGTCCTTGATCTTTTTTTCTCTCTTTCAAGTCATGTTTCATATCAAATTCTTCAGGCAGGTTAGTATTCTCTTTCCCAAAAAATTGAATGAATTCTTGATGTGTAAGATTGTCAATGGCTGATTTTTTCAGTTCCGAATAGAAACAAGCAATTAAAGAAATATCAAAACCAACATATTCCTCAGCACCTCTTAGTAACGATAAGAAAATATGATCACCGGAAGCAATTACACCTAAAACTTTTTTGCTGGAATAACTGATTAAAGGGGAATCAATTCCAGACAAATCTTCAGTAGAAAATGAATAAGCTTTAGTTAAATGAGAATGACCAGGATCAAAAGAAGTATGCTTCTCGATAATGTCATCTATTGTTAAACCCAATTCCATTAATTTACTATTGTATATATTATCTTGATCCATTTACACCACCCATAAATTTATTTATAACATAAGCCACACCATCACTTTCTAAAGGGGGACAAACATAATCCGCAATTTCTTTTAGTTCTCTCACAGCATTACCCATTGCTACTTTATATCCAATCTCAGAAAACATAGAGATATCATTATAACCATCCCCAACACCTAAGACTTTTTCTTTCTTTAGACCCAGGATACATCTTAACTCTCTTAATGCTGTTCCTTTATCTGTATCTTGATTTTGAACATCAACCCCAAGTTGATCTGAAGAAGGATAAGAATGTGCCCGTATGCCTTTCATTATGTCCAAACCAGCCAACAATTGATTAGCTTCTGCACGATTTAACCCCAGAACACTAATCCTCGATATTGAATAATGGTCTTTTATTTCTCCCAATCGATCTTCTCCCCCACTACAAATATAAGTTTTCCCAAACCCTATATCTTGGATAATGTCTAAGACTTTTAAAGACAATTCAGGATCAAGAGCCTGATCGTAGAGATGATCTCCCTGTGAATTGATTATCTTTGAACCATTTTCTGCCACATGCAATCCACTTAAACTTAGTCTATCAGAAAGATTCAAAGTATCTTTAATACTTCTTCCCGTACAAAGACTAACATCCACAGACACATTTTTTATTGCACTTTCAACTAGAGAAGAGACCACATTATCTCTAACTATAGTTCCATCAATATCTAATACAAGCAGCTTATACATTTTTAAATCCCATTATTAATTCTTTTAGTGAAGAGGATAAATAATCTAAAGTATCGGTAGCTCTTTCTAAACTGACTTGGTCCTCTATGGCAGGAATTTCGTTTAATAATCCATCAGTCACCCTAAGATACCTTTCTATTTTTACTGATTCAAAAACAAGATTGAAGTTTTCAAAAGGTCTCACTTTTAGATATTCAGTGATCACTTCATTGTTAATAGAATATGCAATATCAGCAATCCTAACTAAATCACTTAATCCAGTACCTCTTCTAACGTTTTCCCAATCGCAGATACAAACTACTTCCCCATTGTCGTCAACTTTAATATTATTGTAATAAGGATCACCATGCTCAACGGTTTTATACATTCTAACCAAAGCAGGTAATGATTGGAGAAAAGATTCAAATTCTGGACGTAAAGAATCTGTAAGAAGTTGTTCTTGGACCAGCCGATCAAAGTATGAGGTAGTATGTTTTTCTAATTGAGAAGAAGATATCTCTTCAAAAAAGTTTGTATTAGTTTGCTTTGTCTCATTCTCTTCGTGCCATAAAGCAAATTGACGAGCTAAATTACAACGCAAAGCAACACTATCATCAGAACAGAAATCTCCTTTATCTTCAATAGCTAAAACAATATAATTTTTGTGAGGGTGTTTTAAATATCCTAATAACTGTGGAGTTGGAAAAAAATTCTCGTTCGGAAGATATCTCTCATACACTTCTACTTCCCAAGGCACCTCTCCAGAATCATCAGTGGCAAATAATTTAACAACAGCACTTTCTTGGTTCTGTTCACCCGCTACTCTGTAGGCTCTTCCAGCCAGTCCAGATTTAAACTGTTTCACAGTTTTAATCTTAAAACCAACAATTTCTTCTATTACTTTTAACATTTTTTTTAACCAAAAATTAAATCATTTGTCTAAATGCTTCCCAATCCATACAGTGTCGATCTGCCCCGTAACTAAACAGACGAATGTTTGATTTAGCAAAAATCTTTTGATGTTCTCTCGAAACTGATAACAAATAGTCCACGGAAGGTCTTTTCATACTATTTTTTAAAAAACTGTAAGGAGAATGATAATAAACGTTCATTGTTGGCACGACACCTTTACTAACCATATCCCACATGAATCTGATCAAGTCTTCCTTTCGATCAAGACCTTGAATGATTGATACATAGGTCTGTCTGGGAAAATGTTTAGTTGCAGTTACAAGTGCTTTAACAAAATTATCATGACCATAATATTTTTCTTTTCCGGGACACAAATTCTTAAAGACTTCAGGATTCGCTGCTTCTATAGCAAAACTTATTCTTGTGGCACCCGCATCTTTTAGTTTCTTAATTAAGCTTAAATCTTTTGGAGGAAAACTAGTAACAATTAAGTCCAGGTGTGGAGGAGAAACTTCCTTTGCAGCAGCAACAATCTTAATAATCGTATTAAACCCTTCATCAAAATCTGGGGAAGTGCTCCCAACAAAATAAACCTGATTTATTTCTGTATCATGTTTTAGGAAAGATTGAATCAACTTCTGGACCATTTCTGGCGTGACAAAATCTCGGTCGTCTTTGATTTTTCTTGTTCGCTGAAAACCACAGAATTTACAAGGTACGCCTTCATTGAAAAAGAAACATTCTTTGCCGATAAAAACATTCATAGAGTGTGGGGTAGTCATAAACCCAATATCCTCAGCAATAACATTTTCCGTCAATTTTTCTTGAAGCCAAGGATACTTTTTCGGAAAAGTTACGGTGGTGATTTTTTCATCACCTTTGCTGATAAAAAAACCTTGATTGTCAGCATCCAACATCCAGGGACTACTCTCATCAATATTTATTGCACAAACAGTATTTTGTTTCAGAACCATATGATGTGGATAGTTAACACGAAAAGTGTTATCTTTAGAATAATGATAAGGACTTCCCTGATATTTATCATCAAAATAATTAAAGAAACTAGGACCAAGTCTTAGTCCTTCTGCTAATAGATGAATCTTCAGATATGCTGGGTTATTTATGTTTAATTTCATTTTTTCGACCTCATTATTTTTTTAACTTGCCAAACTAAGATAATTTTAACTACCAAAATAAAATCTTTCAAAGAATATTTTTCTCTGAATATTGAAATAGGCCAGTCAAATATCTTAACACCTTCATTCAAGAAAATGTATATCGCCGTCCCCAGTTTTCTTTTAAACTTGAATCTCTTATTTGGGACAAGCAAGTACAGTTTATGAAAATCAACAAGTAGACTGAATAAAAAAATGACCAGATAATACGCTTTAAAACCAAAGATGATACTAGGTACAAGCAACGCGTAGAATGAAATGAATGACAATAAAGGAAAATCAAGGTAAAAAGTTAGATAAGGGATATTAGATTTTCCGGATTTAGCATAATTTGCTAGAAGCCGGTGAGTCCCTCTGCATTGATAAATAATCTTTTTTAACAGTCCAGTGAAAGAAAGTTCCGCGTCATGGTTTATAGATATCTTGTTACTGTGTAAAAACTTATATCCTTTATCCATCAAGACCAGTTGCAAGAAAGTATCCTCTGCAGCAACTTTATTGAAATCAATAGAGAAATGATTTTTTTTAATGATTTCCTTCTTAACACAGAAAATACAGGAGGAGATGGTAGTAAAATTATTATGAGTTATAATAAAATCGCTTTCATCTTTTTTTCTATAGACTGACCTAACTACGTCCCTTATTCTGTTATAATCATTTTTGCTTGTAGAAATATATTTACCTGTGATGCCATCAATACTGTTATATTTCTCCAAAAGAGAGTCATAAACCTTAAAAATATTATGGTTTAACGTAATGTGACTATCAAGAAAAACCAGATACTTTCCTTCTGCATTGGAAACTCCAAGATTCCTACAGAATGATATTCCCCTATTCTTTTTTAAACTAATAAGTTTTAATTTCTTAGAAGAAAAAGTTTGAATGATTTTATTTGTTTTGTCAGAACTATTATCATCTATTATAACTATTTCAACATCTTCTCTTTCTTTAATGTAAAATAAAATATTTCTAATAGTCTTACCAATAAATTTCTCTTCATTATGAGAACAAATAATAAGCGAATATTTCATCATGTTTTACTGTTGCTATTCAATAGTACTTAATTGTTTTGGTAAGATTAGCTAAATTTAATGTTCTATCTCATTATTTACTTAACTTAGTTCCCGATAAGACAAAAACTTGCTTCACTACCTTCGATTGTTACACACCTTGGGATAAACCTTAGAAAATCGAACGATTTTAAAACGAAAAAAGGGGAGGTTTGTTAATTACCTACAAGCAATTCTTCCGCCATCTAAGTCATATTCCATCCTCAGCCAATCAAAGTTAAAATCATTTGCCTTACTGCAAAATTCTGCTGGCTGCAAATCATACTCCACGCCAAATACTGCTTTGCCTTTTTCAATAAATGGTAAAAGAGTTTCACACTCATCATATTCAAAACATTGCTCATTCAAAGCAAAATCAAAATAATTAACTAATTCAGGGATTTGGTCTAAATCATTTTTCAGGCCTACTGTTAATCCCCTTTTATGTGCTTCTTCTGCAAACCATTTATTATAATTCAATTGATCTTGAGATGTTAAAGAAAAGCCATTATCATTCAAATAACCATCAACATTATCAGGTTCTACACCATTACACCCTTTTTCAACTGCCAAATCCAATCTTGCTTCCATTATGGGTACAAGCAAATCTATTTTTGAAATGTCCAGCCATTTCTCATCTTCCCATCCTTCTAAAGTGTTTCCAAGAACCTCGTTTGGAAAATCATCCTTATCAATTCTCCAATTTTCATAACTTCCTGCACTGAAATAGCAAATAACTTTAATTCCTTTATTTTGTAAAGATTTAATTGCTTCTTTTGAATTATCAAACAAATCAATATCATACATATCAACATTATATTTAGTATTCAAAGTTCCTTTTAATTGCCATTGCCAGGACGTATTTGGCTTTGGTTTCCACCATTCAGTTTTTTCTAAACTTACATTACTTTCAACGATTGCTACTTCTTCAAATATATTTTCTTCTGCCAATGTTTCTCCTTGAGGTGCTTCTTCCTTTTCAACACTATCGTTCATTGAAACTGTTTGTTCTTCTTCAGAAATATCTTCTTGTGATTCTATTTGGTCTATTGAAGACAAGTCTGTTTCATTAACACATCCCACTAACAGTAGCATCCCACATAGCAGCAATATTAATAAGCATTTTTTAATTTCCATTTTATTTTACTTATCTTAAAAAATATTCAAATATTTAAATCATTCTCTTTACAAAATCGAACTCATTTTAATCTCTTAACTGAAAAATAACTTAACATCGTTAAGTTTAATATTCTTAAAAAAAAGAAAAAAATTAATTCTTTACCCAAGCCAGTACTGGTTTGATTAAGAATATTAGAAATGCAATTACATACCAATACCAAGCAAAAGATGTTACACCAACCCAATACTTAGCAATTAGAAACGTAAAAGCCAACATTGCCATTTCATCTGATGCCACATCTACTAAAGTGAACTTCTTTTTCTTATAATTCAATAAATTCATAATTCCCATTTTTATTTACCTCTCCTTTTACTTTTGAATACTTATTTTTTAAAATAAGCTTTATATATTGGTTTTATTCCTGTTCCTAGAAAAATTATTCCATACCAATACCAATCTAAACTAAGTAATGGTGTCCAAAGTTTTGCTACCATTAAAATAAATGCAGCAACACTAAATTTTATTAACGCTACATCTGCCCAATCTAATTGTTTTATTTTTTTGTTCCAGAACGTTATTAATCCCATTTTATTTCACCTCTTTTTATACAACTTAATTAATATTTAATTATTTATAAAATGTTCCATGCCTGCAGGGGGTAACCAGGGGAGACTTAACAAACATTATTTTAACTAAAACCTTAGTATAATCAAGGAACTAATTCTTTTATAATTCTAAATGAACCAAACTTGCCAAGGTGAGGTCCTTTCCCTTTTGGACCATGACAATCAGAACCATACGTTACAAAAAGATGTAACTTTTCCGCCATCTTTCTAAAATAATTATTAATTTTGTCCTCTGAATCGTCTTTTTTATTACCCTCACTATAATAATAAAGTTCTATTCCGTTAAGGCCATGTTTAACTAAATCTTTAACAAATTTGTAAGGAGTAAAATCTGAAGTTACTGAGAACCATTCTTTTTCCGGTTTTTCCCATTCTTTAACCATACCACATTTATAACCTTTTGATAAACCTGGATGAGCTAACACAGCTTTTCCTCCCGCATTACGAACCGCATTTATTGCTTCATAAAATGTAGGTTTAGTTTCTTTTCCTTGAAATAAAAACTGATATTCGTCTTTAAATTCTCCAGAAGGCTTTCTATCCCCAGTAAATGCAAGTTCCACATCTTTTGTCCTAATTGCAAAATATTCTAGAAGATAATATACAATGTCCATTCTTGATAAAAAGGGAGTAGGATTAGAGTAATTATCTTTTTTGTTTCTCCATTCAATTATTTCTTTAACAGATATCGGTTTAACATTCTGTAATTGATACTTCTTTTTTTTGTTTTCACTTTTAAAATTTGCAAGACTAATATAAGAATTGAAAGCATTAACATAAGAATTAAAAGATTTTAACCTGGAATTACTTCTTTGATTAACAAATGGTTGAATCTTTTTTAAATTAACATTTAAACCCAACAATTCAATATCTTCAACTTTAATTTTCCCAAGAGTATATTCAGCATCAATTTCTATCCCAGGAATAACTTTCATCCCCAGTTCTTTAGCTCTTTTCATTGCTTCTTTAACACCATAAGTAGTATCATGATCAGTTAATGCTATTATGTCAATCCCTCTTTTTTTAGCTTCTTCAACAACTTCAGAAGGAGTCCAAGCACCATCAGATGCTTTTGAATGTAAATGTGTGTCCATGATAACTTTCTTCAAACTAAGTTCCAGTCCTGCAACCCATTTTATTAAAATATTAACATTTTCCTCAATCTCAGAAGCAATAGCATTTATTTTAGATTCTTCAGCCACTGCTTTTTCTTTCAAACCAGATTTTTCTGTACGCTCTTTGATTGTAATTTCTTTGACTAATTTTTTTAATTTATCACGAAAATCTCCAGTATAAAAAGAAAAAGATTTTAATAACTGTCCAGTTTCAACTTCTAATTCTTCTTCTAACTGAGCTAAATTGGGATGTTTCTTAAGTTCTTTAATAACTTCCTCTGCAGCTCTTTCCCCTTTTCCCTCACATCTAGAAACATATCTTAGTGCTCTTCTTGCTTTACGAGATGCTTTCTTTTCAATTTTAGTTTCTTTCTTTTTCTCGATTTCTTCAAGATTATTCTTTAAAATATTTAGAAATTTGTATTCTGCTGCGAACCAAGCAATTGCTTTTTTTAGGTCATTCTCTTTAGTCATAAGTTAAATATTAATTAAATATTATTTAAATTTGTCTATTAATAAGATAAAAACAAGAAAAAATAAGAATTATAAGGTTTTGACTTCTTTCTGGAAGTCTTTAGCTGATTTCTTAAGGTTCTTTAAAGCATTTTTCAATGCTTTTCTAGGTTCAACACCTTTTGTTTCAATTTGAAACTTTGGTATACCAACTAAAGGATGATCAATCTTATAAGCAGCAAGTTCAACACCTTTAAGACCCCTTAATTCTTCTTTAAGTGCATTACAAAAAGTGTGCGTTTCTCCTTTCAATTCAAAAACTAGCTTAGTTTTAGTTTCTTCTATAACAGTAAATTCCATATTTAAATCTATATTCTAGAGTTTATTTATAAAGATTTCGTTGAGAAGTAGATATTTAGTTGGTTGATTAATCTATTAAATATTTAACCCATCTGTTGAATATCTATAACATCAACTTCTCGATTAAGTTTCCTTTTGTATTCTATTAATTGTTTTTTTGGCATTACTTTGATTTTTATGCCTAAAAATTCTTTTTTCTCAGATTTTGAATAATCTATTTTTTCTGAAACCCAAACATTATTTTCATGGTCAAATCTTTTTGTATTATCAGAATTACCAATTTCAATGTTTTGATTAGAATGATTCATTTTAACATATTCACAATCCCAATGATCATCTTTGTAAACTTTAGGGCCCCAAATAGTAAAAGATTTTACTAAGACACATACTTTTTGAAAATCTGCACCAGCAACATACATATCAATATCAACTAATTCTCTAGTTGCACCGTGTGTTTTAGCAGCAAGTCCACCAACAATTTGGTAAGAGATGTTATTTTCATTAAGTAATGTAATTATCCAATTCAAAGCTGCTTTAGTATCTTTCATACAAATAAAATACAAAAGAACTTATAAAAAACTTTCTAAGAAGTCCAAGAGATTCATTGCTTTAAACCTGTATACAAGCGAAAGATTTAAATCATTAAATTTATCACTACTGAATAAATGTCTCGTCCAACTAAAGAATACCAAACTTATAAGGTCCTGGAACATTGGAAACCAGAAGATGAAATCATTTTAGTTAAAGAGTTAACCGATAAAAATAACCCATTATCATGCTTATTCTGCCATTTATATGAGAAAACAAAAGAAGCTTACAAGAAGTATCCAAAACGTAAAGATGGTAATGATGCTTTTGTCCATCCACTAAATTTAGTTCTAGATTTAAAGAAAGCTAACATTACTGACCATGTTACCCTTTCCATTGCATTAATTCATGATTATGTTGAAGAAGAAGTCGACTATTATAAAAAAGTAAACAAGATTAAAAAGGATGAGAAAGGAATTAAAATTCTTGACAATTATGAATCAGAGATTTTTCAGGAGTTTAAAAATGATTTAAAAGAATTCTGTAAAGATAACCAAATTTGTCTAGAAAATGTTAACGAAATTATCAGCACCCTTAAACTTCTTACCAGGCACAAAAGACACTTTTATTACAAATCAGTATCTTCAATTTTCGGTTGTAAAAATGAGATTATTAAAGAACGAGCAATCCAAGTTAAACTTGCTGATAGAATTCATAATATTCAACAATTGAAATCTTTTTCAGATCATGGGAAAAATTATCAATGTTTCAAAAATTTGTTTATTCTTAATAACACTAAAAACTATTTAATATTTAAGTATGGAAAAGATAGTGATCCAGATAAAGGAATTCATCCAACAGAGAAATTGTTTAAGAAATGTTGTAAAGCAACTTATGATGCATTTCTAGGGGTTTGTAATAACACAAAGCAAAGAGGCATTGAAGAAATTGAATCAATGTTACATTTAGCATTCAGAAAGTTTGTTTCTGAGAAACATGGCCTTTGGGAAGTAACTACTGTTGATGAAACAGATACTCATCCAATGAAATTGTTTGAAGGCATTGTTCGTAAATATGATGCCCGTTTACATCAAGAATGGGAAAAGTATGGTGATATGGAAAATAATCAAATGATTTATTGTAAAAAATTCTTTGCTGACCACCATTTTACGGACGAACAATTGAAAGAAATTATTGATTATAAAGATGCATACGCTTTGAAAGAAGTTGTTGCAAGATTATTATATAAAAAGAATTATGTTATCAAGAATTTTGGGTGTAATGAATTATGTACAAGGGGTATGATTTGTCAGAATTCTAATTGATTAATTAAAAACTTTCAGATAATTATTCCAAATTTGTTCAGCAACTTCTTCAACAGAAATCCCTTTAATCTCAGCAATTTTCTTTACAGTTTCTAAAACATAAGCGGGTTCGTTTCTTTCACCTTTGAAAGGGCCTTGCCAAGGTGCATCTGTTTCTGTTAATATTTTTTCAATTGGAATTTTCTTAATCATAGTGTTAAAGTTTCCAGTCCTTACTGTTGATGGCGGAACAGAAAAATAATAACCGAGTTCAATTGCTCGACTAATTAAAGATTTCCTTCCTCCAAAACAGTGTAATAATACGGGAACTTTATCCTGAATCTCTTCTTCCAAAATATTAATACAATCTTCTTCTGCTGCCCAGGTATGAATCACTACTGGCTTTTTTATTTTAACTGCTAATCGAAGAACTTTTCTAAAAACATCTTGCTGTTCTTGATGATGATCCTTATCCCAATAATAATCTAACCCGATTTCGCCAATAGCCAGGATTTTATCTTTATTTTCTTCAATAAATTTGAATTCTTTATCTAAATCTACATTACCTTCCGATTTAACAATTCCCGTTTCTCCTTCAGACAATCCTAAAGCGTCTATTGGATGTAATCCTAAAGAAACTTTGATTATCGGATCAATATTAGCCATTTCCAAGACTTGTTTGTTCGCTAACGGATTAGTTCCAGAGACCATAATTGCTTTAACTCCCGCTTCTTTAGCTTTCTTAAGAACATTATCTAGATCATTTACTAACAGTTCTTGGTTCAAATGACAATGTACATCTACTAGTTTCATAATCACTTGATTTTATTGGTTTAATTTAAAGTTTTCTAAAACAAACACTTTTAAACAGAAAAATAATTAAATATGATTGATTCTTAGAATAAAGGTGAACGGGTAAAATAATTTACCTTTTATGATTATGACTTCTCCAAGAAAGGTGTTTGAGGAAATAGAACTCTGGAAACCCTCGGATGAGGTTACAATAAATCATTTGCTGAACTATAGCCCGCCAAAAAATGAATTTCTTATGGTTCTATATCACTTAGTTAAAGCTGAGAACTTTCCTGACAGAAAAGATGGCAAACCACAATTAGTCCATCCGATTAATACAGCTACTTATTTACAGAGAGCAAAAGCAGACTTTCTTGGCGTTGCTGCAGGATTACTTCATGATTGTTTGGAAGATAAAGTTGACATGGTCTTAGGTTCTTCTCAGATTGATGACGTGGATCAATTGGAGGTTGACTTGGCCACTGAACTTGAAAATATGTTGTCTATTGAATGTAGGTTGTTAGGTCTTCCTTCAACTTATCCAAAATCTTTAATTGAGACTACAGAACTTCTTACCAGACATAAAAGACACAAATATTATCGTTCTCTTGGAGAGATGTTTTCTTCTGATAATCCTACTGTGCAAGAAAGGGCAATTAGAGTTAAACTTGCTGATCGGATGCATAATATTCAATGCCTCTCTGCATTTAATGAGGAAGAACAGATTTACCAAGCTTTTAAGAATTTGTTTATTCTCAATAATACTAAGAGTTATTTGGTGGAAACTAATCAAGTTACCACTGCTGATTTGATTCTGACAAAAAAGAAGAATACTACTGAAAAACTTTTTCGGAAATGTTTGAAAGCGACTTATGATGCCTTTCTTTCCATCTCTAATGATGCTTTAGATAAAGGCATTAAACCCATTGAGCCGTATATTCAAGTTTTTTACCACAAATATGAACATCAAACAAAAAAAATGAAACAGATTTCTGATTGGGATAATAAAGAAGCCCACCCTTTGAAATTATTTGATGGTATTGTAAAAAAGTATGATGCTCGATTGCATAAAGAAACTGCTGAATTTAATCGGAGACAACAAAGAGAAGCTAAATTTTGTGGTGAATTATTTTCTGATTTCAAATTTACTCCTGAACAGCTGGGAGCGATTGTTGATTATAAAGATGCTTATCTTATGAAAGAAGTTGTTGGTAAGTTTTATGATGAAAAATATTTTGTCAAAAACTTTGGTTGTGGAAAATTGTGTTCCAGAAATAGAATTTGTGTTAGTCAATGATATTTCATTGCTTCAAGTAATATTGGAACCCATCCATTTCCTTCTATAGCTGTCCTCACTTTTTGAAGCTGTTCTTCACCTTCAGCCACTACTAATCTCGCACTATATTGAGGGTTTGGTAAGTCTCTTATGCATTTACTAAAACTGGAACATGCAATATCTTGATTATTATGATTTATTCTAAATTTACCTCTTCTTGAATTTGCCATTTTTGAAATAAAAAGAACACAACTTTTTTTCCCAGGATTATAATATCTTTCAATTTCTTGCATGGTTGGGGCCCTATTTGTTCTAAATATACCTTCTCTCCATAACGCATACAAAATATAATCCTCTTTTGGTAAACTATCAGGATGGCCGTCTAATTGTGAAGTCAAAAAGTTTGCTAAAGGCAGAGCCATTCCATGTTGTATTGAATCAAATCTGACTAAACATTCTTGACCAACATAATTTGCTCCGTTAACAACATAAATGCTTTGGTTATCAAAAACGCTCGTTGCTCCCTGATTTTTAGTTGCATTTTCTATATAACACTTTTCTACTCTTCCACATAATTGTCTAGGGTCCATTTATTGTTAATTTCAAAGTGGTCATTTAAATGTTTCTAAATTAACAAGAAAGCCTTACCAGTAAACTATATTCTCAAGGATATAATTGATCCAGTAAAAAAACAGGAAGTTAAGTACTATTTCTTTTTATGTTAGTTGCTATTACAATTATGGTTTTGTGTGTTTATAGCGAGATTAATAAAAATGAAAATAATCTGGTTTACATTAAAACGCGTTTTTGATCTTTCTTTTCTTTATAAGAATAAGGAACGTAAATTTTCTCTTTAGTTTTTGGATTTAGTTCTGTATAATACATAGACGTGGAGATTGTCATTGGAGTAGGAGTAAAGATTTGCACACTTACATTTTTTAAATTTTTAATCTCTTCAGATAATTCTTGAGCTTCTTTCATAGAACTTCCAGGATGAGCAGTGATAAAATAATATGATAATTGCTTACCTGTGTTTAGATTGTTGAAAAATTCTAAAAACTCATTAAAGTTTCCATAATCTTTATTCATTAACTTCAACACGTTCTTGTTAAGATGTTCAGGAGCAATTCTTAACGTATCATAAATATGATGTTCTGCAACTTCTCGAATATATTTATTTGGGGCTAAATCATAACGTACCCCGCTTCTGATATAAACATTCTTAATTCCGAAGATGGTTCTAGATTTTTTTAATAGCTCTAATAACTTAGTATGACTTTTGTCTAACTGTTTACAATTAATACAATCTTTTCGACATTTATCTCTTAATGAACAATCCATCCCATACATATTAGCGGAAGGACCCCCCAAGTCATCAACATTTCCTTTAAAGTAAGTCATTTTATTAAATTTTTTAATTTCTTTCAGAATTGATTGTTCTGAACGAGAAATAATTTTATCACCCTGAATTAAATTTAATGCACAAAAATTACAATTACCAATACAACCACGATGAGTAACTACACTAAATTCAAACCCACGCAAATGTTTTGAATCACTCGGAATTTGTCTTGTATATTCTAATTCATAATATTCATCTAAATCTTCCGTATTATATTTTGGAGATTTGTATTGCAAAATGTAACGTTGACCAGTTTTCTGTGCCAAATTAGTATAATTGTTAATCATCGATTGCATTTCAGAAAATTTTTCTTTACTTTCAATAACTTCTTCCTCAGTAGGCAACTCTTTGAAATTATCTGGAAGTTCTTTACTAATTAAACAGGTTCCTTTTATGTTGAATAAATCTTTACTTTCTTTGATTCTTTGAGATATTTCTAAAATTTGTTTTTCTCCGTTACCGTAAACTAATAAGTCTGCCCTACTATCCAACAAAACAGATTTTCTTAACCGGTTCTGCCAATAATCATAATGTACAAACCTTCTCAAAGAAGCTTCTGTTCCACCAATAATCATTAAAGAATCTTTAAAATTTTTTCGTACCCAATTACAATATACTGTTACTGCTCTGTCTGGAACACTTTCATCATAATCTGAATGTTCATCATCCTCACGATTTTTTTTTAGGGGAGTATAATTTCTAACCATAGAATCAATCGCACCAGAACTTATCCCAAAAAATAGTTTTGGTTTTCCTAAACTTTTAATTTCTTCTTCTTTAGTTGGTTTTTCAATTATCCCAACAGTATACCCATTCTTTTCAAGGAGCCTTTTCAGTATTGCTACCCCACACAGTGGATGGTCAAAGTATACTTCTCCTATAATTAAGATGATATCATATTGCATTTTATATCAAATGTTGAGCTATTTTTTAAAGTTGATTGAGATTATCGTTGATTTGAGAAAAAAATGAGAATTCTGATTTATTCCGGATAAATTTATAAACTACCTATATTCTAGAGTATATAATGGATTCAGTAAGAAAACGTGGAAGTTAAGTATTATTATTTCTGATTAATTAGTTACCCAAAATAAAGGTGTAAGTGCTTTATTTGGATCCTAAAAAAGCTTTTCATGCTTTTTTATGATTATTATTTTAAGTTTGTGAGGTTATTAATATGAATGTTAAAGATTTTCAATGGAAAAAGAATATTACAGTTAAGGAATTAGCTGAAGGTTATCAGCAGATTGGGTTTCAAAGTATCGAACTAGCAAAAGCAGCAGACGTTTTTGTAAAAATGAAAAAGAATTCTGCGAAAGTTTTCTTAACCTTTACATCTAATATGGTTACTTCTGGATTACGTGGCTTTTTTGCACAATTAATCAGATTAAGAATCGCAGATGTAATCGTAACTACCGTTGGTGGATTAGAAGAAGATATCATGAAAGCTAATGGAGAAAAATTTTCTGTAGGCAGATTTGAAGCGGATGACGTTGAGTTACATGAACAAGGAGTTAACCGAGTAGGAAATCTTTTTGTAAAAAATGAAAGTTATATGAATTTTGAAGATTGGATTACTCCTGTACTACATGAACTTTATCAGAAACAAAAACGATGGGCAGTTTCAGATTTATTACGAGAAATTGGTTTAAAGTTAAACGACGAAAATTCTATTTTGTATCAAGCAGCAAAGAATGATGTGAAAATTTTCTGTCCGGCAATTACTGACGGTGCGTTTGGATTTCATTTATACTTATTCCAACAGAAACACTCTGATTTTATTGTTGATGTAGTAAAAGATTTTGGAAATATTTTGTTTGTAACTAGCCATGATGAAAAGAAAGCAGTGATTGCTCTTGGCGGCAGTATAAGTAAACATCATGCAATCTTATGTACTTTACTTAACGGTGGTGCAGATTATGCTGTTTATATGACTACTGCACATAAGACAAGTGGAAGCATGTCAGGTGCAACTACAAACGAAGCAAAGTCTTGGGGGAAAGTTAAAGACAATTCTGACATTGCTACAGTTATCGGTGACGTAACGATTATGTTTCCAATTGCAATGATTAAAGCCCTGGAAGAATTAGATGAGGAGGGGTTGTTAGGATGATTGAACCGGTAACTAGTTTGGATGAGAAAATAGAACGATTAAAGAGAAACAAATCAGTCTTACCTCAAAGTTTTATCCCAAATATGTTTTTAGCTCATCTTAAAGGATTAGAAAATTTTGCAGGTAAGAAAGTTTTAGAAATTGGTGGAAGAGAAAAACTTAATTTGGCAAGCTTCTTTTCCAATCAGAATACTGATTATACAAATATTAGATTAGAAGGAAACAGTTCAGAACCAAACCAAGTGATTGTTGGAAATTTCATGAATTACCCATTAGATAATTACGATTTGATAATTTCTTCAGGCGTGTTTGAACCAGGAGCAATTGATAAAATGGCAGGCGTTATTTTTCGTGATCAGTTACCTTTACCTAACGATTATTATTTAGCAAGATTAAATACTTTAACAAATCCTGGTGGGCTTAATATTCACGCAACCTCTTCTGATAATTGTATTTTTAGTAATAAAGAGATAAATAGAAGCGGTTTTGGTTTACAATACAGAAATGGACCGTTCTTTAATTTTTATAGTGAAAAACTTGCTTATGGTGACTTTTCAGAATTAGTTGTAATGAGGAAATCAGAATGAATAACCCTAAATTCCTAATCTCCAGAAGTAAAGTACTCGAACAATACAATAAAGTAAATGCTCTAGCAGATTTTGTTTCCTATAGTTCCAAAACAAATCAAACTGTTACGAAGATTCTAGAAAAAGAAGTAGATTGCATGTTCTCAGTTCATTCTGTTAATGAATTGAAACATAACCAAGATTTATCGAGAGTAATATTCCTTGCTCAGGGTTGGAATGAGGAAGAAATAAAAAGTTTACTTGAAAAGAAGATTAGTTGGTTTGTTGTTGATAACGAATCTGATTTAGATATGCTATTAAATTATTTAGAAAAGAATGATACAAAAGTTAATTTACTTCTAAGACTAAAACTAAAAGAATTATCTGTAAGAACAGAAAGATACTTTGTTTTCGGAATGAAAGCAGAAGTAATCAATAAAAGAATTCGAGAGTTAAGAAACAATTCTAAGATTAATAAATTAGGGATTCATTTCCATAGAAAAACACAAAACATGGCTGAATGGAAATTGCAATACGAATTATCAAACATTCTTGAAGAAGATGTTTTAGAAATGATTGATTTGATTAATATTGGTGGTGGTCTACCGTCAGAGTATGCAAACACTAACGTCAAAGTTCTCGCGGGTATTTTTTCCAGAATAACTGAATTGAAAGAATGGTTGCAGCAAAAAAAAATTCAATTAATAATTGAACCCGGAAGATTTATTGCTGCTCCTGCAGGAAAGTTAATTACGCAAATAAATTCTATCCACGAAAATAATATCATTGTTAACGCTTCTGTGTATAATTCAGATATGGATGCAGTAATTGTTCCGGTGAAATTGTTGGTGGATGGAGAATTAAGTCAAGAAGAAGCACGTGAAAAAGAAGCTCAACCATTTGTGATCAAAGGAATTACTCCTTGTTCGATGGATTTGTTTAGATATCGGGTTTATCTAGACAACCCAAAAATCGGTGATCAATTAGTTTTTATTAACGCGGGTGCATATAACTTTACAACTAACTTTTGTGATTTAGAAGAGATTGAAACAGAGGTTGTAGAATGAAGTATTGGATGAATCTTCCCAAAGAGTATCAAACAGGAAAGTTTGTAATCCTGCCTATTGAGTATGAAAAAGATTTGACTTTTGGAACTGGAACTATTAATGGTCCAAAAGAAATTATCAAAGCCTCTCAACATTTAGAATATTATGATGAACAGTTTGATTGTGAGCCTTTCGAGAAGGGGATTGAATTATTAGAACCAGTTAAAGTAAATGAAGCAGAAGAAATGATTGAAAAAGTTTCTAAAGAAATTAAGAAACATCAAGATAAATTTGTCATTGGTTTAGGTGGTGATCATTCTGTTACAATTGGGTTAGTAAAAGGATTAGAAGAATTGCATGATGATTTCTCTGTAATCATCTTAGATGCACATGCTGACTTTAGAGATTCTTGGAATGGTTCCAGTTTAAATCATGCCTGTACCGCGAAACAAGTTTCTAAGAATCATGATCTGGCTTTACTAGGAGTTAGGTCGATGGATATCGATGAAAAGAAACAGATTGAAAATGCAGAGAATGTTCATCTACTTAATGCTTACAGTTTTAATTTAACTAAACTAAAAGAATTGCTTCCTAAACTAAAAGATAAAGTTTACCTTTCTATAGATGTTGATGTTTTCGATCCTTCATTCATCAGAAACACTGGCACGCCAGAACCTGGTGGATTTACCTGGAACCAAGTGATTGCGATTCTAAAAACAATTTTTGAAAATAAAGAAGTAATTGCAACAGACATTGTTGAATTCTCACCAAAAGAAAATTTTCAAGCAGAAGCTTATGCTTTGGCTAAGTTAGTTTACAAACTAATGGCAATGAAAATAAAAAAAGAAAAATAAAAAAAAGTTATTTAAAACTTTTAACAAACTTTTTGATTTTGGGAAAGAAGTACCACCCAAAATATCCCAGTATTAACAAGATTAATACTAAAATTGTTGCTGGCCAGATAGACTTTTCTTCTACTACTTCTTCGCCTTCTTCAGTTTCTTCAGCTTCTTTAACACTCGTTTCTCCAGTTACTGTTTCTTCTTCAGTTACTACTTTTTCAACTCCAGAAGTTTCTTCAACTTTTGAGTCGTCTTCTTTAGTAACAGTTAAAGAACTTAACTTTTGACCAATAGCAAAATAGCTGAACCCAGGAGTTTCTGCGCTGTAATAAATATAATCACTGTCATCGTCAACCAAAGTCGTAGTTAAATCTTGCCATTCACCATCAACGTACCTTAACAAAGCAACATTCCCTTTACTTAAACCATTTTCTGTCAACCAAGATTTAGCAACTTTAAAAGTAATCGTTGGGTCAAGCATATCTTCATTGTCAAGGAAAAGACTTTTAGTTATTTCAACATATGTGTAAACTTTCTCAATTGGTTCTGCAATCTTATTTGGTAAAGTATCTTTTTTCTCAACTTTCATCCACATACCGTAAAGATTCTTTGCAGCATTAAATGTCACACCAGTAATACCAACACTAGCATCTTTAACTTCAACAGTTGCAGGTTCGCCACTTTTTAAAATTCCCCAGATTGCTTTTGCACTTTGAGTAGTTTGTTGATCTACAGAACCACCACTCGAACTCGAACTAGTAGAAGATGTAGTTGTTTCAGTAACGGTAATAGTGTTTGTTACAGATGTCCCCAAATTACCAGCACTATCAGTACAATTTATAGTGTAAGTATAAATGGTAGCACTCAAAATAGTGTTAAAGGTGATACTAGTAGATGTGGCGTTACTTACTGCACTATTAGTACCATAAGAAGTTCCACTACGATATAAAGTACAATCTGCTGTACTAGATAAAGCATCAGTAAAATTGAAACTTATTGTTGGTGTTGTATCTGTTGTACTAGTAGCGTTAGCAGTTTCTAAGGTTATGTTTGGTGCTGTTCTGTCAACAATAAAAGTTACTGTCGCAGAATTGTTTAGATTCCCTAAGGTATCGTTAGCAAGAACCGTTGCAGTATGGGATTCTTCTGCCAGTAAAGAAACGTTATATGTAACATTCCAATAACCAGATACTACCTCTGAAGCATTTAACATTACAGAACCACTACTATTAGTTATGTTAAAACGAACAGTGTCCATACCAACCGTAGTATCATTAACAGTAACATTAAACAGTTGATTACCTGTACTTAAATTAGCATTAGATATAGGAGTATTAATCGCAGTTACAACCGGAACGGTATTATCAACAGTTACGCCAGTCATACTAGCATTAGTAACAACTATTCCAGTAGAATTAGTTGCATTAACAGTAATGTTATAAATCCCATCAGTGATTAAAGAACTGTTAATAGTAGTATTAAAAACATTTCCTGTATCATTAACAAATGTAGTATTATAAGTTAATATTCCCGTAGTTGAATCGTACCAATAAAATGTTACATTCACTGCAGATTCATTAGTTGTTGCATTTAACAACAAATTGCCACTAACATTTTCTCCAGCAGTAGGAGAGATCACACCAACGAAAGTCAAAGCGAAAGAAAAATAAGCTAGAACTAACGTTAACACTATAAAAAATAATCCTCTTTTAATTGATTGATTCATTTACAAAACACCTTTTTTTTTAATAATAACTATTAATAATATACAAATAAGAAATGTCAAATAATATATAAAGTTAACTATTTCTTTAATTTAACACAAATGAGAATTAAAACACTTATCTTTCAGTTTATCATACGCAAAGTCCATCATTGTTTTAAGGTTCTCAATATCTGCAATGTTATATTTGATTAACAATTTTAAAGAATCTTGACAACCTTTCTGATATTTATACCATAACCTAATTGCATCAAACCCAGAAATGTCTTGCAAATCATCGTCCCTGCAAATGCCAATCTCTTTTTCAATTCTCTTTAAACCACCGGCATAACCAAGATCTCTCATTGCATAACGTAAATCAATATGGAACTTGTTAAAATCTGCTTCTGGAAACTTTGCTTTTAAGAAAGGCACATCAAAACATTTTCCATTAAAAGTTATGATGGTAGAATATTTAGAAATTTCTTCAGGAAACTCATCCAAATTTTTTCCGTTAATAAATATTTTAGATTCCTTACCATCATACAAACCAATAACTGTAACATCATCATAATGTTTACTTAAACCTGTAGTTTCAATATCTAAAAAACAACAGTTAAAGTTTTTGTAAACTCGCCAATGTTCATTACTGGGAAGATTGTTCAAAAAGAAACCATAATCCTGGTTGTTATGAGAAGATATTGAATTTTTTATAAAAGAATAAATTTGATCTTTATTTCTTAAATTTAGTTTGTGAGAATTTTCTAAAAACTCGTCCCAGTTAAGAATATCATTCTGCCAGATTAAAGCTTCTTTCTCTTTATTAATTCCAGGAACATGTATAAAACTGTTATTTAACAAACACTCTCACCTCTATTTTAGTAAACACTAGCGCATAAAAACAAACAAGGATTTGTTTTTAGCGCAAGAATAAAGTAACCTCTTTATTCTTTGCGCCAATGGAGGCGCATTTTCTCGAAGGTATTGAGAGAAAATCTCGAGCGCCGTGCCCTAGTGTTTACGGATTATGGATTTGTTATGGTTTAAATAGTTTTTGATAGTGAAAACTAAATATAAAGTTTAAATTTTCACATATTGATTGTTTCCCGAACAGTTTAAATATAAGTTTATTTTATCCCTATTCATGGTTGAAGCATTAATTGTTATTGATATGTTAGAAGGATACATGAAAGACACACATGATCCTAAAAAAGTAATTAAAAACATTGTTAAATTAGTTAAAGAATTTAAGAAAAGAAAAAGAAAAGTGATTTTTTCTGTTCCGGATTTTAATTATTCAATAAAAAACCCAGTAATGATTAAATTGTGGGGAGAAGAATTCAAAGATGATCCTCAAGGAAGAAAATTAATCAAAGAGTTATCACATTTTAAGTATGATAAGATAGTGAAAAAGCATGAATATAGTACATTTTATGATACTGATTTTGAGAAATATTGTAAACAAAACAAAATTGATGAATTATATTTCACTGGAGTTTTTTCTGGATGTTGTGTTCTTTTTAGTGCAGTAGATTCTGCCTATAGACATATTCAACCATATTTAGTAACAGATGCTGCTGGAGGACCAAGAAAATCATTAGTTGATAAAAATTGGCATAAAAACACTTGTGATAGTTTTAAGTTAATGATTGGTCCATTAATTACCACAAATAAATTAATCCATAAATTAGAACAACTAAAGTGAAGTGACTTGAAAGTATACAAAATATATTTAAACAAGCTCAGCTCAAAGATTCCATGAAGATTGAACGAGTAAAGTATAAAGACATTGAACAAATTCCAAATATTAATGTAAATAAGAAATTTAAACAAGACTTTTCGGGATCATCACCAGCACCTTTCATTGGTAGGTATGGTTACCCTAACATTAATGTTGGTTTTCTCAGTCCACAGTTTTCTGGAGATACTTCTTATTACGACTCTCCACAATTTTGGAGTAAAAATAAATTTCCAATTGGGAGTATCGCCAATCTCAGATACGGTTTAGTTAATTCTCGTACAGAAGCAAGTATTAAAGATGCAACAAAACCCGGAAAATTTTTAGATATTATTCAAGAAGTTGGAATGGCAAGAAAAGCTGTTGAATTAGAAGTAAACTTAACAAAATTACCTAAACTTAGCTTAAAACCAGAGAAAGAAGTTATGCCGTTTGGTCCTGCATCAAAGTTACAAAAAGCAAGAGTTACTGCTAACACTAAAGTAGATTCCCGTGTTGAAAGAATAGTTTCCGATACAGATTTAAAATCCGCTCCAGGAATTTTAAGTTTGTATAAGAAAGGTTTTGAAGAAAATTTCTTAACAAAACTCATCTCTACCGGTAATACGGGATTAAAGAAAAACAGAATACTTGTTCCAACTAGATGGTCTATTACTGCAATTGATGATACTATTGGCAAGAATTTGATTAAAGAAGTGAAAGATTATTCTGTTGGAGATTATCAAATTTATTTTGGCGGTGGGTGGGGGAACTATTATTTAATCATGTTTTTCCCAGAAGTGTGGAGTTACGAACTGTTTGAAACTTATCTGGGCCATAAAGTTAATGCGTGGTCAAAAGAAGGAAACTTTTACTCAACAGATTATGAAAATTATGCTGGAAGAAAAAAGTATGCTGAAGAAACCGCAGGTGGTTACTATGCAGCTCGTTTGCCAATACTAGAGAAAATGAAAGAGAATAAACGACAACAGTCAGCATTAGCATTAAGATTTATTACCTCTGAATATAATGTACCTCTTGGAGTTTGGGTTTGTCGAGAAGCAACGAGAATTTCTTTAGCAGAGAGAGTAATATCTTTTGGATCAAAAGAGTTAATGTTTAGGTACGCTAAAGAACTGTTACAAAGAAAATTTTCTTTTGATATTGACATATTGCTAAAAGAAAGTAAGTTATTAAAGAATTTGAATATGCAAAAAAAAATAAGTGAGTTTTAATTCTGAAGTAACAAAAAGTTTATAAAAGAATTCTCAATCTCATTTCAGATGACAACCGAAAAAGTATATTTAACATATGTATTGGATGATATTGGAATGGATAAAGTAAAAAATAAAGAAATTTATTCTCAACCATTCATAACTACAAAAGATTTTATTGAGAATAAAAGTCAAAAAGGATTAGCAATAGAAAATGTTCTGAAAACTGTCCTAGCTACAACTCAAAATGAAAAGGGGAAACCAGATTACAGACCAACTATAGCTTATCTTTCATTAGCTAATGGAAGTGAATTAGACTTAGAAGAAACATTAGATAAAAATGGTCTTAAATTAACATTAGAAATGCCTTACGACGAATATCAAAGAGCTTCTAATGAGAATGCAGAAGTAACTTTACCATTAAGATGATGAAAATTAAAGATATTCTAACTTATAGTGCTTTAATATTAACAGCAGTTTATCTAATCCATTCTCCTAAACACATTAAAAAATATCAAAATTATAAAAATCAATTAGAAGATTGCCAAGAGATGAAAGATTATTGCTTTGAACATAACAATTCTAGTGTTGATGAATTTACTCGATGCATGCGAAGTTCATGTGATAAAGAAGAAACTCAAAAATTAGAAGACTTAGCTGATCAAGAATTTTATTCTGCTTTAATTCCAGGTTATAGTTTATTGCATGATGGCAATTAAAGGTAAAGATAAAAGGTTAATTGACCTACACAATTCACTACAATAAGTAAAAATAACATTTTCAAAACCTGTTGATTTCATAATCAAAGGATGAATTTTATGGTGCCTCTCTTTAATGATTTCCAAATTTACTGTTTGAATCAAATTAGGTTCATTCTGAAAATAGATTTTATACAAAACTAAGTATTGCTGTTTAATAAATTCAATAGTCTCTATTAATTTAATAGAGATTTTATTTGGCTTCTCAGTTTCTAATGTTTGGTAAATATTATTTAAACTATATTGAATGAGTAATAATCTTTGATACATTTCCCAATAAAAAACAATTTTCTTTTCCTCAAACCTTCTTTTGGAGATGCTCCTCCTACAAAAACCATCATATTTATCCGCCCTTAATGTTAGTTCTTTAACAAGATTTAAATTGTTAAAACGATTTTTTTTATTAGCATTTAATTTAATATCGTTGATTATTATCTCAAACGTTTCTTTTGTAATTAAAAATATTCGCCTAAGTAAAACTTCCTGCTTTTCTTCCATTGGTTCTGTGATGTTTTCTATAACTATTTGATCTTTTTTTTCATCAACAATTTCAAACCCAAGTAAAGTATCTACTGTTTCTTTAATATGTTTTTCTTGAATCTTTGTCTTAAAGTTAATTTCTATTAAGTCATAACCCAAACGATATAAAGTTTTTATTGACCCTTTAATAAAATAAAAATCATTTGTTTCTAATTTGAGTTTGGTTTCTTCTTTTTTGTGTTTATATTCTGTGGTAATTAGTAGATCTGATTCTATTTGTTCAATTTCTATTTCATCACCTGCTTTCAAATGATTACTTTTTGTCCAGATAGCAGGAATTGTAACAGTTAAAGCATTTTGGCCTTGTTTGACTAGTTTTCTTCTCATTTTGTTTTAGAAGTTAAGCTCGTTTATAAAGTTATCTATAACTTATATAAGTTATATAAGAAGAATATAAGTATTGATAACTTCATCACTAAAGAATAATAACAAGGAGACTAATAAAAATGAATATTAATGAATTAACACTTGAAGAAGATTTATTTGATTTTGACAAAGTTTGTGATAGCACCAGCGCATTAGAATTCTATGTTGGTGTTAGAGAACAATTGATGGCAGCAGAAAAAAGTATGGCCCCGGAATTAACTTTTGACGAAGAAGGCAACCCAATGAGAAGAGAAAGCACTAGAGTAATTGTTAACGGTGAAGAATGTAACCCAATGGGTAAATTACTAAGAGATACAATCAATTATGACAGCGGTTTTGTAAAAGGAGTTTTGCCTGCTGGGATTAAAGATGTATTGTTTAACACTGAAGGATACAGTCCAAGTTGTGAATATGAAATTAGTTTTGCAGAGAAAATTGACCAAGGAACTTACAAAGCTGAATGGGAAGAACTAGGTTTTGCAACAGAAATGAGAAAACAGACTTTAGTAGTAGTTGATCCAGCTGACGGGAAAGATTTAGTAAAATACGCAATCAAAAGAGTAAAAATTCCTGAAGCGAAAATCGAAAGGTATCTTACTCTTGTTAAGGAAGTTAATGAAATTTAGAATTATGAGGAATGAAAAAATGACAATTATAGAAAAAATGTATGAAACTGGAAAGAAAGTAGTTGCGGGCGCAACCCTTTTAGGAATGGTTGGTTGTGCAACACCTACACTCTTGAAAGGAGAAAGGTTACACGAAATAGGCATAAATTCTCCGAGAGGAAATGTTAGTTACAAGATGACTGAAGCAGCCAAAATAGACTTAATGGCTGTTGCAGGAATTCGTGAAGGAACAGTTCACGTTCATCGAAGTTATGATGGCAAAGAAACTTCAGCAAGAGGGAGAGGACCTTCAATTCTAAGTAGAAGTTTTCAGCAAGCATACAAAGATGCAGACACTGATGGAAATGGAATTGTAGACACTCCTGAATCAGAGGCCCTTTATCTAAAAACCATAGAAGAAGTATTGAGATAATAAAAAATGACAATCTTAGAAAAAATGTATGACACAGGAAAGAAAATAATTGCCGGTGCAACTCTTTTAGGAATGGTTGGTTGCGGTGCAGCAAATCTCAATCAAAGAACAATAGAACCTTGGCAGTCAGGAGCGCAGCAAGTAAACGAACAATATGTTTCAGTTGCTTGTTCTGAAGGCGGAAATTTTAGCGAAAATTATGAATCCGCAAGAGGTAAAGCTTTTCGTCAATTAGTAAGCCTCTTTGATGAAAAAAAGTTGCACAGTCGTAAACCAGGACCAGTTTTCTTGTATAGAACTAAAATTGATAACGACGAAGAAGTTTGTGTAGAAATCTCTGTTGATAAAGATGATGTTTTCATGGATGAAGAATAAAATGGAAACTAAAGAAGACTTAACAAAATTCACTTATGGATTAAGAATGGACTTTAGCGCTTATGTAGATCCTCAAGCAAAAGGATTACGGAGAGAAACGCCAAGAGTAATGACAATTAACCAAATGAAAGAAACCAGAGCAAGAATATTAGATTATGTTATCACAACTTATGGTGGAACAATTACAAGCGATGAAATTAGAGTGGTTGGACTAGGTAATGATGACGTTGATTTTTGGATTAATAATCAGGAAACTTTGTCTAGAGTGAAAACAGATTTAGGAGCAATTGTTGATGATGTTACTAAAAGACCTAGCATGGAACCTATTTTTCATGAAAGAGAAATTAATTGGAACGGATGAGGAATGAAAAAATGACAAAACTTACTGAAATATTAACTCACGAAAGAAATGATTTTGGAGGAGAAGTAGTTGTAAAAACCAGAGATGAAGATTTTAAAATTGGTTTTGGAGTAGCACTGTTTCTAGCCAGTATTAGTGATAGTGGCATTCAAGAAGATCAAATTAGTGAATGCAGATACTTAACAGAAATTACCCCATATGCTAACGAAAGTACTGTCCAAAGACATTTAGAAATATTAAAAGAACATAATTTAGTAGAAGAACCAACACCCGGCACCCATCTTGTTTCTCAAGAAGCTAAAAATGCAGATTACCAAATAAATTTAACTTCAGATTATGAAGCAGGAAGATACTTAGGTTGGTACTAAACAAAGGAATAATAAGATGACAACATTCCAAAAGAAAACAGGACAATTTGATACAATCTTAGAAAATAGTGAGAGAGTAGATGAACAAACACTTTACCAAAAACTATTATCTTATGTCAAAGATAATGTTGAAGTTACTGATCCAGGCGATTTATTAGAAGTATCAACATATCTTGATAAGCAGCATGTGGCTATAGAAGTATGTATTACACCAGATCTTCAAGACAGTCCAAGTGCTTTTGTGGATATATCTACATTATTATTAAATCAAGATAAAAGCACAATTATTGATGCAGTTAATAGGATCAATTTTGTAGGAAATAAGTTAGTAATGAAATCTGGAGACCCAGGTTCATATGAATCTCCAGATGATGAAATGAATGATAATAGAATAAATAGACATTATCATATTGGCATTCCAAAAGGTGATGATGGACGTGTTATCAGTATTTTAAATAGTTTAGGTTTGTTAAATGAAAACGGTCAAACTGCTGCAAGAGAAATTGAAACTCATGGCAGAGAATTAAACGAAATAGAAAAAACTTATGAGAATGTTTTAACAAAATATGGGTTTGAAGCAAAGTTTGCAAAAGAAGAACCATCATTTTATTTTGATTTAAATCCTTTAGAAATTCTTAACAGGGTTAGTATTGATGTCAGAAATTATCCTGGTTGTCAAATTGTACACAAAGATTTGTTACCGGAAGTCAGGTTTGAATATCGTGCACCGTTATATGAATCAGAAGGAGATACGGGTCTAATTGAACTAACTGTAGAAGGACCTCTTGGTAAATTTGGTGTGAAATATAATGGAATTGAAGATGTTTTATTATCAGGAGATCTTGCTTCTGTTCAAGCATTAGAGATTGCAGAAAAATTAGGCTGGAGAAAAGGTATTGTCCCAAGTTTTTTTGAACTTTACGGTGCAGATAATGCAACAGACATGAAACACTTTGAAAAAGAATTCTTGAAACCATTAAGTGAATACTTAACACAACTTAGAGGAGAATAAAAAATGTCAATTGATAATAAAATGCCTTTACTGGTTGTAGAAGATCAAGAATTTCCATTGGAGTGTATTAAAACTAGATTAAGAGTAGTATTTCCAAGTGTTGCCTATGATGTCGCAACTTGTTATAATCAAGCAGAAGCATTGATACAATCTAAAGTTTATGAAGTTGTTTTGTTAGACAACAGAATACCAAAGGATGCAGATTCAAATTATCTTGAAGAAATTGGTTATGGTTTGATACCTTCTATCAGAGAAAATTCTCCTGATGCAGTAATAATTGGAACATCTACTTCAAATCCAGCAATACTAAGGCGTCTTCCAAATCCTGATTATTTGTTTGAAGTTATTCAGAAATACATGAAATGAGGAATAAAAAATGAAACTACCTGAAAACGATCAACGAAAAGCATTATCATTTACTGAAGAAGTAGATGGTTTAACATTAGTTGCAGAAGCATATTATAACAACCATGGTCAATTAAGTGATGTAAGGTTCATAAAAGAACGGACTCTGCCAGATGGAAATCCTGCAAAAGATTATTTAGCATTTAACATGTTCAGTTTTTCTGCCAATACCAATGATAGTTCCAGATCATTGGAAGGCCTCTTAAAATCTAAATCACGTTATGACAAAGCAACTAAAAGATTACATAAAACAGGAGTTAGATTATTGAAGCAAAATGGCATCCTTGTTCCAAAAGAAAATCAGCCATGTCCGGAAATGACTGAGTTCCATAAACAATTATCTAAGAGACCTGGCATAACTAGAGAACTAGCAAAACTAACTTGGGAACATTACTATCCATTTGAAGGAAATGATACGCTTCCTAACAAACCAGTTGTTGACAAAATTGTTGCTTTCACAAATTATTGTAGTGGTGAAATTGCCCGGGTTCAAGATATTAGGTTGGTGAAATTTTATGGTGGAAGTAGAGAATGGGAAATGACTACTTTGCCAACAGAAGTAACTACAGGCCATGTATCTTACGGTTTTGGATACCATCAGGACCGTTTAGGAATTTCTAATCACAAAGCCGACGGTGGTAGAAATGAATTTGGAGTACGAAGAAAAGATCCAAGCGGTTTAAGGGGAGTGTCTACAGCAGTTGAGGCAACTATTAATGACATGAGATACGTTCTTTCGTTCATGGGACCAGAAATGGATCCGGCAGCAACAGAAGTACATTATCCAGTAATGGATACCTATATTGATGAATTAGTTGCAGGTACTGGCTCTATTCAAGAAAGAGTTGAAACTGCTACTGCATATGTTACCAGAGCAGTAAAAGAATTCCCAGGAGCAGAAAGTTATCTGAAAGCTTGTGAATTCTTAATTGAAAATAAAAACCATCTAGACAAGCCAATAGACATTCACCTATTTCTTGTAGAAGGAAAAGAAAAAGAAGAATATGCATCTGCATTAGAGAGATTAACAGAAAAAACGACCCCTGCGCGCTATGGCGAACAAGCTAGAACAATTGGATAAATAGAGAAATGAAAATGAAACCAATAAAAAATTATTTTAGAAGAGCAGCAATAACATTAAGTCTAGTTGGAATGCTCTCTGGCTGTTATCAAGATGTTGCTGATCACTACCAAAAAAAGTTAGAAGTAGAATGTAGTGAGAAATGGCAACCTAATAGTTTAGACTTAGGCGGCCCTTCTAATCCAAAACTATTGTCTTACTTATGCTGTAAAAATCAATCTTCTAAAGACAAAGATTCTTCAACACTAAATCCTTTTCCAGGGTTAGTTGGAGACTATTATGGAGATTTAGAATTGATTTGTGAAGACGGAGAGGCTAAGGAATTAATCGTTACATACGAAGAAGGAGCAAAACTTGTCCAAAGAATGAAAGATGGAAAAATTCATGGCTTACAAGAAAGTTGGTATGCTGGTGGTGAATTAGAATCTCAGGAAATTTATATGGACGGTAAAAGAGAAGGAGAAGCTAAAGAGTGGTACAAAAACGATCAATTGAATAAAATAGAAGTTTGGGAAAATAACGATCTTAAAAAAGTAACCACTTTCTGGGAAAATGGGCAAAGACAACATCTAAAAGAAATGAAAGACGGATTACGTCATGGAAAAATGAAAAATTGGTCTCCAGACGGCACTCTTTTTAAAGATGAAGTTTATGAAAAGGGAAGATTAGTCAAAAAGAAATAAAGAAAAAAAAAGAAATTAATAATTTAAAAAATGCTAAAAAGCATTTTAAAATCTACTTTTTTCACCAATAGTAATTAAAAAAAAGTAGGGCAAGAAACCCTGGTTTCTTTAACATTACTTTCAATAATTAACTAACACTTCTACATCTCTACCAAAGATATTTTTCATATCTTCAAAGACTGGTTCTTTAATGAAAACGCGTTTAGGCATTTTCAAATTTGCTAAAGCTTTCTCAAACTCTTCTAAGCTAGAGTCTGTTAAAGTTCCTAAACTCCCGTCAGGATTAATTTTAGCTTTTTCAATCTTTTTCTCTGGAGCGTCAATGTCATGAACAACAAAGGCAACATCATCCAATAAAGTCACTTCACCAAACTTGTTCCCGTGCTTAACTTTGATTTTTGCCCTTTCTAGTTCCCTGCCACGTTTACGTTGCATGTATTCAATTAAAACTTTAATTAAACCAGAACTACCTTTACGAGCTTTCTCAATATCAGTTTTAGTTAATTTCTTGGAATCATATTTCCGTTTAGCTTCAACAATCTCATTTAAATCCCTAATGTAACGTACAGGAATCTTTCCAGTACTGATCAATTCATCTTCAAACACTTTGATAAGTTCTTCATCCTGAACTTTTTCTACACCTTCCATTCTAAGAACGTCCCTGATAATTGTCATGATTTCATCATACAAACGTAAAATGTTTTTCTTATCATGCATTTCTTCAATTGCTTTAAACAGTTTCTTAATCCGTTCAAGATACTTTTCAGCATTGTTAATCAGTTTATCAAGTTCTGTTCCAGAAAGCTCTTTCTTAGTTCCGTGCTCAATATCTTTTCTAACTTTGACATTCTCTTTAAGAATATTAATATATTCCATCTCTAAGAGTTTCTCTTTCTTAACAAAGATTTCTTCTAAAACTTCTGGAGTTTCTTTAGGTGTTGGTGGTGGCAAACCGTAAAGCATAATCGCTGCCTGAGACGGAGTTAAGATTGAATAAAAAGTGTCTTCCATACCCATATCTTTCATTTTAAGTTTAATTCTTTTCAAACTTTGTTCACCGGTACTCATAAACAAATCAATCGCCTCTCTACTAGGTTTAATCCGACCCATTCTTAACAACTGTTTCCAAGGCATGAAAATACCTCTGTCATAGAACGGAACACCATCTCTAAGTAATGTGAAGATGATAGGATTAGCTTCTTTCAATGAGTCCCAGAAGTCTGTCAAAATGTAAACTTGGATGTTTAATTTATTTTTAATCCCAGTCATCTCACCAGCTTCAATACCCATCCCAATAATTATTGCTCTTAATTTATCTTTAAGTTCTGCCCTGGTCATTTTCTTGACATCAGTATCATCAATTACTATCCAAACATCAATATCAGAAGTGGCAGTAGCCCTTCCTTGTGTAAGTGAACCAGCTAAAACGTAACTTAAAATATACTTTTCAAACTTTTTCAAAACCATGGTTTTATGGATTTCAGAAATCTTAACAGCAGCCAACATTCCGGAATCAAAAATCGGTGCTCCCATAGAAATAAGTTTGTTCATATCATACTTACTATCATAAGAGTTCTGCCAAAGGTCTGTTAAAAGTACAGTTTGTGTAATGATTTTCTTATCAATATCTTCTCCCATTTGTTTGATTACTGCAGAAATCTTAGTATGCAACTCATCTTTAGACATTTTTTTAGAAGTAGTATCATCAACTAAAACTAAAACTCTAATATCTTGATCTTCCGGTTTTTTTTCTTCCGCTTTCTCTCCCGGTTTTGTTTCAGGTTTCTCAGGAGGTAATAAAGTTATTCCGGTAATATAATCACCAAACTTGTCTAAAACTTTAGTTTTAAAAGTGTCAAGTTTATTTTTAAGTGCTTTAAGTTTTTTTTCCAGTTCAGGAGGTAATTTTGGAGCTCCAGTAGGCACTTGTAATTCGCTTTTTCCAGCAGGTTTAATACTTTTAGGTTTTGTTGTTTTCTTAGTTGTTTTCTTTTTAGCCATTGTTTTTATTTCACCTTTTATATATTTTGAGACTATTATGTAATTATAAGAACAATATGTTTTGAATAGTTATATTTCTTTGGTCATTTGGTGAGACGTTTTGGTCATGATTTGTGTGGAAAGTAGTGGCAAGGCCATTAATTTTGTCTGTTGAGCTAAGCGACTCTTTAGACAAAGTTAAGTTGGAGAACAATAAACAGGAGCCATATTAACACATTGAGTTCTTCCCGAAACAGACTTGGCCCGCCACTACTTTTTTGGTTTTTAACTACTACAGTTCAGAAAGATATTTATATTAGAATTGATTTATCAAGAATTATGGCAGGCAAGAAAAAAGATGATGGAAAACATAAAAATTTAGATGACGTTTTAAACTCATTAGCTAAAGAACACAGTAAAGATTTAGATGGCGCATTCAAAGCATTTGATGGATTTAGAAAAGAAGAATATCAAAATCATTTGTATAATAACGTATTTTCAGTAGCACATCAAGATTTATATAACGCAATTGAATCTGAACTTCAAAAATCAGTAGGAGATGACGAAACTAAACTCAAAGGTAAGAAAAAAGAAGTAGAGAAAGCAATTGCTGCTGGGTTAAAGAAATATTTTGAGAAAGCCCAACCATCAGTGGTTAAAAAGAAGATGGCAGAACTTGGAATTAGTGAAGATGAAGAATATGATTTCTTAACAACATTATATGATGACCATGTTGGAGTTGGTAAGATTAAAGGGGTTAATAGTATTAAAGGATTAGCAGGATTAGTTAAAGATAAAAATGCAACTGCGGGCCATGTTAAAGCAATATTAGGTAAAAGTAGAGAAAAATATATTCAAGGAGCATTAGACATTCTTGGAAGTAAAAACTTTGCTCACCACTTTACAAAGTTTAATAACACTGATGTTGCAGCTTATCTAAAACCTAAATTTGAAAAAGCAGGTTATGCTATTGAGGATAATTTAGCTTATGCACAGCAAGAAATGCAAGATTTGATTCAACTTCGGGGAGAACATATTGAGAAAAAAGGAATCCCTTACATGAAAAAAAAGCCTGAAGAAGAAAAGAAGAAGAAATAAACTTTTTTTATTTTATTTCATATGATAAAACTAAAACTATTCAAACAATCAAAAGGATATTGTGGACCTGCTTGTTTGAAAATGGTACTTTCTGCTTATGGAATTAACAGGTCTGAGAAATATTTAGCAGAACTGACAAAAAGTAGTAGAATCACTGGCTGTGCTGAAGAAAATATTCTTAAAGCTGCTGTTACTTTTGGTTTTAGTGGATACATTAAAAAAAAATCTTCAATTAAAGAAGTTAAGAAACTGGTTGAGAAAGGAATCCCAGTAATTGTTGATTGGTTCTCTCCAGAAGAAGCAGGACATTATTCTATAATTGTTGGATTTGAGAGAGATAAAATCCTATTAGCAGATCCACATTTTGGAGAGATTAAGAAACATAAGGTTGATTGGTTTGAAGAGAGATGGTTTGATGTAGTAAATGATAAATTAATTCTAAGAGAAATTATTGTAATTCATTAACTAAATTTATATTAAAAATAATTAACTTTTTAAAGTAATTGCCATTATCAATTCTAAAATGAAGTTTACAAATTATAATCATAAAGAAACCGAACTAGAGATACTAGATTTCTGGGACAAGAACAAAGTACTTGAAAAGTTAAAGAAGAAAAACATTAATGGTAAGAAATGGAGCTTTTTGCAAGGTCCACCATACACATCTGGGAAGATTCATCTAGGTCATGCTTGGAACTATTCTCTTAAAGATATGGCTTTACGTTATCGAAGATCGCAAGGTTATAATGTTTGGGACAGAAACGGTTATGATGTTCATGGCCTACCAACTGCCCACAAAGTTATGGCCAAATATGGATTAAAAACTAAAGAAGAAATTGAAGAGTTTGGTCTTGATAAGTTCATCAAAGAATGTAAAGCATTTGCTTATGAAATGGCCGCTAAGATGGACATTGACTTCAAACGTATTGGAAGTACAATTAAATTTGATGACCCTTACATGGCTTGTAACAATGATTATATGGAAGGGCAATGGTGGATGGTTAAAAGAGCTTGGGAAAAAGACAGGTTATATTTAGGAGATAAATCTATGACTTGGTGTGGAAATTGTGAAACTGCACTAGCTAAGCATGAATGTGAATACAAATTATTAAACGAAGATTCAATTTTTTTAAAATTTAAAGTTAAAAATACTAAAAATGAATATCTAATCATCTGGACAACCACACCATGGACAATTCCATTCAATCTAGCAATTATGGTTAACCCAGGATTAGATTATGTTAAAGCACAAGTTGAAAAAGAAGTTTGGATCATAGGCAAGAGTTTAGTTGGACCTTTAGTACAATCAGTTGCTGGTAAAAAACTAAAAATCATTGAAGAGTTTAAAGGAGAAACTTTGAAAGGGTTAGAGTATGAACACCCTTGGACAAAAGAGATCCCACAACTTGCAAAAATCAAAAAAGAAAATCCTAATACGCATACAGTTTTAATGTCTGAACAGTACGTTGACTTTACTGCAGGTTCTGGATTAGTTCACTGTGCACCTGGTTGCGGTCCAGAAGACCAAGAAATAGGTAAAGAAAACAACATACCTGCTTTTAACAATTTAACAGAGAAAGGCATTTTTCCTGAAGAAATTGGAAAAAAGTTTGCAGGAAGAACTGCTAAAGTTGACGATTTAAAATTCATTGCAGACATGAAGAAAGACGGTTTCTTAATTGCAACAACAAAAGTAGAACACGATTATCCTACTTGTTGGAGATGTCACAAACCAGTAATTTTCAAAACAACTAAACAATGGTTCTTTAAGATTGAAGATCTTAGAAAAAAGATGGTTCAAGAGAACCAAAAAGTTAATTGGGTACCAAATGGTAAAGCTTTTGACGCTTGGACAAATAATTTAAGAGATAATTCTATTACAAGACAAAGGTTCTGGGGAACACCCGTCCCTATTTGGAAATGTAACAATGAAAATTGTGATAATATTGAAGTTATTGGATCTGTGAAAGAATTAGAAAAGAGAGTTGGCAAAAAAGCAATTCCTAAAGATTTACACAGGCCAGGGATTGATACTGTTAAATGGAAATGTGAAAAGTGTAAAGCAGAAATGCAAAGAATCCCTGACATTTTAGATGTTTGGATTGATGCTGGCACTGCTGCTTGGAACTGTTTTTACTATCCTAAAAATGAAGAATATTTTAAAGATTACTTTCCAGCAGATTTAGTCTTAGAAGCAACTGAACAAGTAAGATTATGGTTTAGCATGTTATCAATCTGTTCACAATTAGCTTTGGACAAAAACGCTTACAAAAATCTTTACATGCATGGTATGATCAGAGATGTTGATGGAACAAAAATGAGTAAATCCATTGGTAACATAATCTCACCAGACGAAATGGTTGAAAAGCATGGCGCAGACGTTTTAAGATATTATATGTGTCAAACTAATGCTGGTCAAGATATTAAATTTAGTTGGGACGGAGCCGCACTTAAACAAAGACATTTACAAATCCTTTGGAATGTACACAAATTGTTAATCAATCTATGTAATGAAAATAAAATCAATCCTACAAAAATTAAAGGAAAAATTATTGAAAATGTTTTAGATACTGGAGAACAGTACATTTTCTCTAAATTAAATAGTACAATTAAAATTGTTACAGAATTGTTTAATGAACATCATTATGATGAAACAATTCAACCAATTGAAGATTTGTTTTTAGAGTTAAGTAGAACTTACATCCAAATGGTGAGAGAGAAATCTGCATTGGGAGAAGATGAAGATAAGGAGGTGGTGATTTATACCATTTATACAGTTTTAATGGAAACACTGAAAATGTTTAACATTATATCTCCGTTTATTACAGAAACAATTTATCTTAACTTTAAAGATGAGTTTTCTTTGAAAGAAGAAAGTATTTCTCATTACTCATTCCCAAAAGTTGATGAAAAAAAGATTAACGTTAAATTAGAAAATAATGTTGAAACTGCTAAACAAGTAATTCAATCTGCACTATCTGCTAGAGAAAAAGCTAAGTTAGGTTTAAGATGGCCAATTAAAGAGTTGGTAATTGAAACTAGAAAAAAAGAAATTATCGATGCAGTTAATGAACTTAAAGAAATCATTAAGAAACAAGTTAACGCTAAAGAGATTACTATTGTTGAAGAATTGTCTGGTGTAAAAATTATCGTTAATCCAAATTACGGTAAAATTGGACCTGTCTATGGCGACTTTTCACCACAAGTAATTACTAAACTAAAAGTTGATTCACCGCAAACAATTTTGGGACATTTTGAGAGCGATAACTATTACAACTTTAAGTTAGAAGACAGAGAAGTTAACATTACTCGAGACATGATTACAATTGAAAGAGAAATCCCTGAACCTTACAAAGGAGCTGACTTTAAAAGTGGAATTGTTTACATTAACACAGAAAGAACTTCAGAATTAGAAGCAGAAGGTTATGCTAGAGAAGTTATGAGAAATGTCCAACAATTACGTAAAAAAGCAGGTTTGGAAAAACTTGATGAAATTGTCTTATTCGTTAAGTGTAGTAAAGAGATGAAATCTGCTCTGGAACAGTTCAAGTTAGAGATTGAAGAGAAAATTGGTGCTGAGAAGATGGAACTTGCTTCTAAAGATCCAAGTAAAGGGTATGAACATAAAGCTGACTTTAAAGTTAAATCTGAGAAGTTTTCTGTTTGGTTTGAGAAAGTTTAATTCTTTTTTCTTCTTATTTTTACAACAATACCATAACATTTATAAATGACTTAACAATAGTTAACTTCATGACATATCAAACCGGTTCATCTGGATATCAAGTTAAGAGTTACACAACAGAAAGTTCATACGGCACTATAAGTTGCAAAAGCAAAGGAGTCTGTACTTGTAACGGAACTATTTGTAGAGGCACATGTAGAGGATAATAATAAATTTAAAGAAAAAAGAGATAAAAAAAAGAATGGCACACACGAGAAATTATTTTAATTTCTGGGGGTGCCTTTAAAATTTAAAAAAAGGTAAAAAAAATGGCACCAAAATTAATATTCCCACAAGAAATTGAAGTATGGTATGTTTTACCAGCAATCAGAAAAAAAGTTGCTCTGAAAATGGTAGAACATGGTTTAGCACAAAATAAAGTTGCAGGCATCATGGGCATAACTCCTGCTGCAGTTTGCCAATACAAAAAGCAAAAGAGAGCTAAACTTGAAATTTTTGATAAAGAGATGGAAATAGAGTTAGAAAAGTCTGTAAAAAAAATTATTAAAAATAATGAACAATTAGCTACAGAAATTATTAACCTAAACAATAAAATTAAGGAGAAAGGAATCATCTGTAAAATATATAAAGAAGTTTGTGCGTTAAACAAAGTTAAAGGTGATTGCCCTTATTGTAAAAAGAAAAAATGATAGATGGAATTTATTTGGACCACGCATCAACAACTCATCTTGACCACCGAGTTAATGAGTATGTTAAAGATTACTTAGATAAACATTACGGTAATCCTGGAAGTTTACATGATTTGGGAATAAAAGCTAAATCAGCAATATCTGAAGCTAGAGAAAAAATTGCTAAAATTCTTCACTGCAAAACAGATGAGATTGTTTTCACATCAGGTGGAACAGAATCAATTAATTTAGCGATTAAAGGAATTGCTTTCTCAAAAAGTAAAGGACACATTATCACATCTAAGATTGAACACCCTGCAGTTTTAGAAACTTGCCGATACTTAGAAAGAAAAGGGTTCTCAGTAACTTATTTAGATGTTGATAAATACGGATTAATCAAACTAAGTGATCTAAAAAAAGCTATCAGAAAAAATACAATCTTAATAACAATCATGTACGCAAACAATGAAGTTGGCACGATTCAGCCAATTACTGAAATAGGTAAGATAGCAAAAAAAAATAAAATTATTTTTCATACAGACGCTTGTCAAGCCGCAGGAGTATTAACAGTTAACGTCAACAAACTTCATGTTGATTTGATGACTATTAACGGTTCAAAGATTTACGGGCCTAAAGGTAGCGGGATGCTTTACATTAAAAAAGGAACAAAAATAGAACCTTTAATTCATGGTGGCGGACAAGAATTAGGTTTAAGATCCGGCACAGAAAACGTCCCTGCAATTGTTGGTCTTGCAGAAGCATTAAGATTAGCCAATAAAGAAAAGAATAAAGAGAAAACTCGTTTGACTAAATTAAGAAACTATTTTATTAGAAATGTGAAAAAGAAGATTACCAAAACAAGACTTAATGGTCATCCCACAAAAAGGCTTCCCAATAACGCAAACATTTCATTCTTAGATGTTGAAGGGGAATCTTTATTGTTATATTTAGATAATGAAAACATTTACGTTTCAACAGGAAGTGCTTGCAGTTCAAACAAATTAGAAGTTAGTCACGTTTTAGATGCAATTGGTTTAAAACACGAAATTGCTCATGGCAGTATCAGATTTACGTTAGGTAGAAATACTACTAAAAAAGATATTGATGAAGTTATGACGGTTCTTCCTAGAATTGTTAAATCATTACGAAAATTATCTCCATTAAAAATTAAAGGGTGATTGAAAAATGACTGAAAAAAAATATGATGTAGTTGGCTATGAACAGAAAGGTAAATGCTGGCTTTATTCGGATAAAGTTAAAGAACATTTCTTAAAACCAAAAAATATCTTTAAAAGCGATAAAGAGGAAAGAGAATGGGAAAAAAATGCTGATGGTATTGGCGAAGTTGGCAGTCCTGCTTGTGGAGATGTTATGAGATTCTATCTTAAAATTAAAGATAATAAAATCATTGCTTGCAGATGGAAAACTTTTGGTTGCGCATCAGCTCTTGCATCTACCTCTGTTTTATCAGAGATGATTATTGGTATGAGTATTGAAGAAGCAAAGAAAATCACTCCACAACAAATTGTTAAAGAATTGGAAGGATTACCTGCAAGAAAAATTCATTGTTCAGTTTTAGGTGATCAGGCTTTGAGAAAAGCTATTAAAGATTATGAAAGTAAGAAAAAATGATACCAACAGAAATATTAAGTGCAGAACATCAGAATATTCTTAAAGCAATTGATTTACTGTTAAAAGAATGTGATCAGTTGAGTTCTGGGAAAGAATTAAATAAAGATTTTTTTGAAAAAGCAATTTATTTTATTCAAAATTATGCAGATAGGTTCCACCATATTAAAGAGGAAGATATACTTTTTAAAGAATTATCTGGAGATAATGTAGTGATGCATTGTAACCCAACTTCTCAAATGTTGTATGAACATGAATTAGGGAGAGAATTTATTAAAAATATGAAAAAAGGGCTCGAAAATAATAATAAAGAAGAAGTTATTCAAAATGCAAAAAGTTATGGTCAACTTCTTAAAGAACATATCCATAAAGAAGATAATATACTTTATCCCATGGCAAATGAAGCTTTAAACTTAAACATCCAAAACTCGATGGCAGAAGAATTTTCAAAAGTTGAAGAAGAAATGAAAGAAACAAAAGAAAAAAGTTTATCTTTTCTTGGAGAAAAAAATGAATCTTAAAGAACAGATTGAATATCCCACTAATGGAGTGTTAAGTAAAGTCATTTCTAAAACAGAAAAGAATAATCTAACATTATTCTCTATGGCTGCGGGAACAGATATTGGCGATCATACGTCCACAAAAGAAGGTTTTGTTTATGTGATTGAAGGCAAGGGAACATTCGTTTTAAACGGTGAAGAGATTGCTATGGAACCAGGAAAAATAATTTTCATGAACAAAGATGCTCCACATTCATTAAAAGCGGAAGAGAACACTAGTTTTTTATTAAGTTTGTATAATTAAAAAGCAATAAAAGTTAAAAACTTAAACAAATTCTTATCAAATATCAATCAAGAGCAGTGATTATACTTGGATGGTCCCAGATGATCTTTGTGGAGTTACGCCCACCTTGATTGTTATTAATATACTCAAAACTCAGTTAACTTCTTATCAGAAGCATAATGTACAACCGTACTATTTCCTTCCTTACCAGAAATCTTCTCAGTAGAAATAAATCGACCACCATCTAACTTAGCAATCCTTCTCTGAAAACTTTTATAACTCATTTCTCCACCTTTATCTGTATAAGCACCGTAGATGTCTCCAATTTTCTTCCCAGTATTATTCTTAACCATTTCCAATAGTAATAATAAATTAACGTCCAAATCCTCTTTTGGTTTAATATGGAACTCATCAACTTTTTTAATAGCTTCTGCAACATTTTTTAAAGTTATTTTGCGAGATGATTTTTCTTCAGCAATATTACCTGCTTCTTTCATTAAGTATAAACCAACACGAACATCATTAGTTTCAGCACACTTTTCAACAATTTCTTTGAAAGCATCGTCATCCCAACAATTCTGGACAAAAGCATAATCCATTCTTTGTTTCAATACGCCAGCAATTTCCTGTTCAGTATAAGCTTCAAAATGTAGAAATTCGGGAGATAATCTGCTTCGAATACGTTCATCCAAATTAGAATAACTGTCCCTATAATTTGTAATCAAAAGGATAGATTTACGGTAAATGTCTTCCAAGATGGTATAAAGAAAATCTGTGTCTTCCAATTTATCAATCTCGTCAAAAATGAATACTGCCGCTTTCTTATTAATATGTCCCTTAATTAGATCAAACAGTTCTGTTGTTTTTTTATTTTGTAAAAATTTAAATCCCAAATCTAAACAAATTTTATGATAAATTTTGAATGTAGTATTTTCTTTCCAACAGTTAATATAAATTGGCACCACCTCATCAGTTTCTTCTTCTAATTCCCTCATCACATGCTTACAGGCAGTAGTTTTTCCAATTCCCGGTGCACCATAAATAAACAAATTTCTCCCATTATAATTTTGTAATAAAGGTCTAACAGCAATCGCAAATCTTTGCTGTTCATTCTCTCGAAATTTCAATATTTTTGGCTGGAAATCATAATCTAGAACAACTGTGTCTCTAAAAAGAGTTTCACCACTTCTAAGCATATCTTTGAATAATGACATATTAAATAATAAGAAAAAATAAAGGTTTATATGTATTTCGTCATTGTAGCATAGTTTAACTAGTTAACATTTAACCACTGTTCCAATAAATTCTTCATTCTTTAACATTTTAGGAATTTGTTCTTTTCTACCAATGTAAAGTGTTAAAGTGTCTTCTAATTTCAAACCAAGAGCGGCTGCTCTAGGATCAAAAGGAGTATTTAACCCTGCAACCCATTCCGTTCCAACTAAATCAACCAGACCTTGCCAAGTAGTTTCTTTAATATCATCAGCTTTGCTTAAAATTTCTTTCATTTCTTCTTTATTTTTACCAATCAAATATGTTGGTTTAACATTTTTAACAATTTCAAAGTCACTAATTTTGAAAACTTTTTCTGCATTAAAAGCTTCTGCCAATAACATCATATCTTTATCAGTACTGCAACCAGGTTTCCAACCACCAGTAAAGTAAACATCGTAAGAACCATTTACTCTAACTGTTGGATCAGTAATTACTTCAGGAAAAACTTTAATTTCATTTCCAAGATAGTTCTTAAAATAATTCAACACATAGCGCGCATTAATTTTTGTGGTAGCAATTCCAAGTTCATCTCGAGCTAAACCGATTTGTTCTAAGTTATCCCCTAAAGCATCTTTAAGATATTGCTGCGAACCATTTTGTACTAAACGACAAATATTTCCCCCGCCAACAACAAAAAGATATTTCCCAGGAATTTCTTTTACTAAGTTAGCAAACTCTTCAATAACTTTATTGTCATATTTACCATCAGGATTAACAATTGATCCACCAAATTTAATTATATTCATTTTTTATACCTCTTCTGAAAAATGAACGACCAAAATTTTCTAATTTTGTGTATGTTCATTTTTTACACCTCAAACTAACAAGAGAAGAATTTATTTATTAAACTTGCGGAATTAATTTCAAACCTGGAAAAATTTATATACTTTGTTGATTATACATATAATCAAAATGGATGCTAAAAAAGAATTAGAAAAATGTTACAATTATTTAGGAAACGAGTACAAAGAATTAAGACAGGAATTTAAAGCCGAATGGAAAGTACTTGCTACAATTAAAGATTTAAACCAAAAAGTGCTTAAATTTAGTGAGTGTACATTTGATAAATCTTTCACATTATCTAAAGAATTGTTAACAAGTTTATATGGGACATTTGTGATGATAGAAAAGTTAGAAAAATCTGTTGCAAATTCTAACAAAAAAATTGACAAAAAAATTGAAGATAACGTTAAAAAACTTGAATCTGAAAACACTCAGTTAAAAGAAGAATTAGCAGCAATAGTAAAAGATATCAAATATCTTAAAGGAAGAATTTTATTTTTGGGATCAAGACCACCTGGTGGAGGAGGACAAGCAGCAGCGAGAGTACCAATAAGACAATCTAAAATTTAGAAAAAAAATTACTTACTAATTAAACTTTCAATACCTTTCTTTAAATATGCTCTACACTCTTTCTCTAAAGCAATATCTTTTTGTTCACATCCAACACACACTCTAACTATATCATAACTTTCATCCATCTCATAATCTCCTGAAATGCCAATTCCCTCTTTGATATACTCTTTCAAACTTCCTCTTACTTCTTTTTCTAAAACTTCCATCTTACTTACAATCTCTTCTTCACAAATTCCATCCAAACTAACTCCCTCTAATCTTTTTGAAGTACCAGAACCTGGCATTAAACTTACTGACCAACCCCCATACAATTTTATTTCTTCTTCCCTCATGATTTCAAACCACAATCGATATTTTGGTCTTTTTTCTTCAGACATTTATTTCACCCCCTTATTTTATTAAACCAACACTTTATACTCACTAACACTTTTATCCAATTCTCCTCTTTTATCTAATTCCATAATTAACCTATAATCTACCCTTCCACCATACTTACTTTCATACCACTCTTTTCCTTCTTTCAATTCATCTACTCCTACTTCTTCCCTTCCTAACACCATTCCAACAACTACTTTTTCCTCTATACTACCAACACATCCTTCCAACATTTCAACTAATTTCATTTTTTTATCCCCCTTTTTTTATTTATTCAAGATAAATAGCATTAGAACAATATAAAAGCTTGGAGAAAAATCTAGTTCAAAGTAAGAAAAAAGCATAAAAAATAATTATTAAAGAGGATTTAATTAATGTTAATTAACTATATCTCTTAATTACTTCATATCCTTTTTTTTCAAAAAGTTTAACAATCTGATGAGCAACATTAGCATCTCCAACTGCAACACCACAGATTCTTGGAAATAAGTCCTCAGGACTGTGTTCTCCTAATTTAACACTTCCATCTTCTTCAACAGTTGGAATCAATTTCCTTAAGGCATTATACAATTCTGTTCTCACACCAAAACATGCAGGAACTAATTCTCCTGTACTTTCTCTTCTCCGATAAGGGATTGCTTTTCCTTCAACAGCACGAGCTACTTCCACACACTCAGATCCAAAAAGAGCATATGGCAAGTCTCCTTTCTCTATTTCAAACAAAAACCCTTCTCCTTCCATAAAAGGATTTGTTTGATAATGAATACTTATTTTTTTTTCTAATTCCATTTTATTTCCCTCTGTTTAATTTTTATTCCAGTTTAATTTCATAAGTTGGCCCTTTCTTTCCGTCTTTATCAAGCCAAGCAACTTCTACTTTATCATCCGCTAAAGCTTCTAAACCCACATAGTCATATTTGTATAGTAAATCATTTCTGTCTTTGTAAGCATCATTTTGGTCCCTTGTGATTATCTTTTCAGGTATTGTTCCTTTCAGCTCTCCTTCCTCACCAAGATAATACACCGCTACCCATTCTGTTATTTTAATTCCGCCTCCGCCATCAGACCATTCACGGGCTTGACGTTTAACTGCCACCACTTTATACTTCTCAGTTTCTACACGTTCTACATCTTCGGAATGTTTGTTGTAATGAATCCCCCAAGTTGCCCAGCCACTAGATTTAAGTTTCTCTCCAACTCCCGGCAGAAATTCTTCTGCTTCAATGATTTTTTCTTCTAACCTCTTTTCAGTTTTCATTTTTTATCTCCAAACTCTTCTTCCAAAAAAGATTTCATAGTTTTATCAATAAGCTCCTGTTTAAACCCAATTAAATGTTGATACAAACCTGCAGCATAACTCAGATCAGAACAAGGACCGCCACCATTCAAATCAACCCCATAACGTTTGTTAAGATTTACAACCATTGTCGGAACCTTACCGAAATCTAATAATTCTTGTTCTAAAGGAGCATATCCTGCAAGAGCTTTTTCTACAGTAGTAAAAGCTGCTACTTCTTCAAAATCTGCAATTGGAAAACCAGGGCTATCATACCCAAAATCAATATCTGAATTAGTTCTTGCATAAACTAAAACCTCGACATCATTCTCTGTAAATCTTTCTTTAAAATGATTAGGATTAAGATCTAATAAACACATCCCTAATTGTTGCCTTTCTTTTTCTTCATCAGAATGACAATCAAATAAAAATCGAGAAGGATCACTAAGTGAATAGACTAATTTACTTTGTGAACTGGTATATTCCGGAGTAACCTCTGCGACTCTTTCTGGATTTTGTTCTGGATTTCCTAATCCTGGTCCCCTACTAATTTTTAATTCTAAATTTTTCATTTTATTTTTCCTCCATTAGTTATTTTAATTCACCCAACAATATTAACATACATATTTAGCATATCTTGTTCTTGCTCGTTGAATTTCTTCCACATTTGGAATTTCTTTAATCAATCTTTCATACACTTCCTGCCAAGATTTAGGGTCTCTTTTTGGAGCTCTTGTTTTTTCTCTAATCTCGGTAGGATCAACAATCCCTTCCCACACATAATTTACAAAAGCAACCTCACCCAAATTGTTGTGATTATCTATTCCTGCAGTTATTATCACCCAAGGTATGAGTCTTCTTTCTGCTTCTTTTGCTAACTCAATACCCAATATTTCTGGCTGATATCCTTCAGCTTTTGGTAATTCTAAATCAAACATTCCGATAGCATATGGTCCTTGCCGAAGTTTTTGTAACCCTTCTTCATAATTCACAGCAAAATCTACATGGACCCCATCAATAGATCCAAAATAGACTTGTGCAGCCTTCCTGTTTTCTTCTCTATCATCCACAACTAAGATTTCTAATTTATTTCCAGCCATTTTTATTCACATTCAACTTTCAAATATTCTGGTGTTACCTCTAAGACGGTTAATCCTTCTGCAAGTTCATTAGTTTCCACAGGAAAATAAAGGTTGTACGCTTTATACACGCCAGACTTAACAACTGTAAAAATATCGTCATTAGACATACCTGCATATGTAAAACCCCCTTTTAACCCGGAATAAATCATTCCACAAGAACCAAATTCACCAACTTTTAGAGTAAGTTCTGTTACGACAGTTTCTTCTATAGTACAATTATCAATTTTAGCACAACCACCAGTCCCTAAAAGACCAGCCAGTAATGCTAACGTTACTGCTGTTTTTTTCATTTTTTCCTCCGTTAACAAACCAAACTCTCTTTAGTAACAATAATTTGTTGAAACACTCGATAAGGCACTTTACCTTCATTCAAGATACGCAGTTCTGCCCTTGACCAATCGTTTAAGAGTTCTTCCCAACTATCGTAAGTTCCAATTTCTTCACTGCCTGCATAAAGCAAAGCTCTTGCACCAGTTTCCATGAACCGCTCTTGGAAATAATCCTTGTTTAAATTTAACAAAGAAAATCCGCAAAGTTCTCTTTCTTCTGGACTTCTTTTGAGATAATCGCGAAATCCGATTGGTTCTGTTAGTTGTATCATTTTTAATCACAAGTTTTCTTTCCAGTTTGTTTAAATTTAATATATTCAGGAGTTACTTCTAAAATTTCAAGCATTCCTTCAGGTGCATAACATATCTCTTTTGCGTCTGCTGGATAATACCAATTCGATCTACTTCGAAATCCTTTTCTAGTCAAACTAAATGTTTTTTCACTAGGCATTCCAGCATATTCTATAAAGATACCACCTTCATTGGTAGGAGCAGTATAATACCCTTGACCAACTTTCAAAGTAGCCAGAGGATATTCTTTTTTAGTTGATTCTCCAGTTGATTCACCACAACCACTCAATCCAGCTAAAGCTATCCCAGCTCCGGCTAATCCCAGCATTCCTAAGAACTTCCTTCTGCTAAGTTCTTTCTCAGTTTTAGTTTCTAATTCTGTCATTTTTATTCTACCTCAATTGATTTCTTTAAAGTGTAACAACTTTTCTTTCCATTAACTTCTGCATACATTGGTTTGCAGACTATTTCTCTTTCCAATTCATCTTTACAATAAATTGTTGGAGTTCCATGATCCATCTCTAAACGAGTTTCTGATTTACAAATTTCTGGCACTCCAATCGAAGTTAATGAATAATCAGTTTTCGGAGTTGGTTCTTCCTCTTCATCATCACAAGCAGTTAACTTCAAAGTTAAAACTGCTCCAGCTAGCCCTAATTTTCCAAGTATTTTCAGGAATTTCCTTCTACTGATTTCCTTTTCCGTTCTCTTTTCTAAGTCAGTCATTTTGTTATGCCTCCATTTAAAGTAAATCAATTAGTTTTCCTACTCCGTAACCAAGTACGTATCCCACTCCAAGTTCAGTTGCACAGATAGTTACGCTAAAAGCAGCACCCCCCACAAACTGTTCATCTTCACTATTATGAGACATTCTTTTTTCAGAGCCATCAGACAAAAGAACAGAAAGCCACTTAGCTGCAGTCAATCCCGACAATCCTGCGAGGACAATTTCTAAATCAGACGATCCAATATCAACAGGCATTCCTAATCCTGTCATTAATCCTCGATATCCGCCATATCCAATAGTGTAAAGGTCTGTAACAAACGCTGCCTGGTAAACTCTATCACCTAAATCACTCATTTACATCCCTCATTTACAACATACGTTTCTTTTGGAATTTCTCCTAATGCATGATGTGGTTCGTAGATCACTTTACTCAAAGCATACATCTTTGCTGCTTGCTCTACTGTTGCTTTCACCCCTTCCAGTTTCTCTTCCAAATATTCTTTCACTGTCATTTTATTTCATCTCCTTTTTATTTTTCATTATTAAAAAAATTAAAAAAAAAATTAAAGTTTTAATCCTAGGAAACCTCCCAAGTTGTAACTTAATTCTCCTTCGTTACCAAGCTCCAATAAATCTGCAGCTGCACCAATTTGGTATCGATCCATTAATGTTACTCCTAACCTTAGTTTTTGAACACTAAAATTATGGCCGTCTTCTCCAACACTAGTTAAGTCTTCAATGTTTGTTAACAAGTCAACATTTTCACTTAACTCAGGACTATAACTTAAGTTAACTACAAACTCTCCATCTGGATGTTCCATAGTGCTTACTGTCGCTAATGCATACAAAGCAGAATCTCCAAATGCTTTGAAGTATTGTAAACCAGCTCTTGGAACTACTCCCATCCCTGGTGCTGCTTGCACTTCACCAACTAAGTCTAAACCATCAACCAAATTATAACTTAAGTCCATTAAACCAAAGTAACTCACTTCTCCTTCAGGAGTTGAAGTAATAATTTGTCTTAAAAACAAATTAACATCATCTACAACCTTAGTAGTTATTTTAGTATCTAATGTAGAGTATTCATTTCCAGTCATTAATTCTAAAGATCCACTTGTTGGCGTTTCACCTGCTAAAACCATTGGTGATACTATTGTAAGGGCTACTCCTGTTGCATAAGCTAAGATTTTTGGAGTTGTTAATCTTCGTAAAACTTCTTTAGCTTCTGTAAGTACTTTCTCCAAAGTGGTTGGTTCTCCAACTACTACTAATCCTAATTTTTCTTTAACAACTTTTCCAGGCCCAGCAATTTCCTCAATTGTTCTTTCTTCTTTTGTTAAAGTAGGTTTTACTTCAACAATAGTTTCTTCGTCAATATCTTCTGGGAGGTATAATTTCCCCTCAGTTTTCCAATAATTTTTTCCTCCGCTTTCAATGATCTCGGCGGGAGTAATAATTTCATTTGTCATTTTATTTCATCTCCATTTTTAATTTAATCTTTATAGACCACACCGGCTTCTTCCCCGGCTTCAAGTACTTTGTACCCACTATAATCTTCTTTACACTTAAGATCTGGACAATACAATTTACCTAAATCCTTTGTCTTCTCTTCCTCAAATGCTTTTTTCCACTCTTTTTCTTCCACAACAATCATTTCTAAATGTTTATCCATTGTCATTTTATTTCATCTCCATGTTATTTATCATTAAAGAAGTGCTAAATATTACTTAAAAGTAATTCAGGACAAATGGGTCAGAATAAGAAAAAGAGAGACAAAACATAGAAATAGACAATAAATTAGAAAAAAAATTAATCCGGCAAATAAACCCTTTTATAATGTTTCACTAACCTGAAATATTTATAATCTCTAATTGTCCCTGGAAACTGTTTTTTCATCTCATTAATAATTTCCTGAAACTGATCAAAGTTAGCAATTTCCATGTCAAACTCAAAATCAAACTCGCTGATAGTTTTTATTACTTTGACAACATTAGGATGGGCTTGACAAAAACTAATTAATTTATTGATAATCTTGACATCGTCAAGTTCCATATTTACCCGATAATATTCATAACCCAATTTTGAAAAATCAATACTTACTCTGTAACCAGCAATTATTTCTTTTTTAATTAACTGTTTTATACGATAAATGATGGCCATACTACTCATTTTTGTTTTAAGAGCAATATCTTTGATTGGCGTTCTGGCATTCTTAACCAACATTTTTAATATTTTTAAATCAAGCTCATCAATTTTTTGTTCTGGTCCAAGACCAAGAGTCCAGTTTTTTTCACTAAGATCTTTCTTTTCTTCTAATAGATATGACCTTCTGTAAAGTATTTCTTCAGTAACCAAACTAATATGATAATCTTTGATATGTTTTCTAAATTTCCCCATGATTTTGAACCATACTTTTCTAAATTCATAAATATTTTTCACATGGAAACCAGCCAAGAGATCCCAATTTCCAACCAATCTAGCAACTAGAGTAGATTCTTCAAGTTTCATTAAATAATCAATAAGTTCACCATCAACATTGATGTCTCGTTCATAAAAATCAATATAAACTCTAAAAAAATAAAATCCTAACTTTGAAGCATCAACAATAGTATTATATCCTTTAATTAATCCTTCTTTCTCTAAACGATTAATGTTATAATTGATAACATTTTTACTAATTCTTAATTTCTTAGCAATTTGGATGTTACTTTGTCGAGCATCTAAGTCCAGATATTTCAACAATTTTTTATCTCTTTTGTTTAAAGTTTTCATTTTAAATGAGAATAAATAAGAATAAGTATATAAATTTTCTGATTAAAAACAAAATTACTTCTTCTTTTTAATCTCCATTTATACTCAATTCTATTCTAAACAGCACAAAAAAACCGACATTTATTTATACCCAAAAGATTTCTTTAAATTAAAATAGGTAATAATAATGTTAAACAAAAAAGGTTCTATGTGGAATCCGTTTAGTTGGTTTGGATTTGGAAAAAAAGAAAATGAAATACGAGCCAGTGTTCAAGCCCAATGGGAAGAATGTTTAAATCCAAAGGGTGAACTTAAAAAAATAATAGATTCATTAAAAAAAAACTGTCATGATTTTAGTCTTACCGATAGTTTTAACCAAAAAAAAACTAACTATCACACAATAGAGGAGATTACAAAAAGATATAGATTATTCTCAGAATATAAAAAAAATGTTATAACATTTGTTTATGATTTTCCAAAAACAAACACACATTATATGATTCTACCAGTAATTGATTACCAAAAAGAAGTGCCCATTTTTTTATTAATGCTAAGTAGGAATAAGCCAGCAATGATATTCCATGAATTACCAACATTAAAAGAAGCATTAGAATGGGCAAACAGGCACGTACCCAAATAAGTTCATTTCTTTTTAACCTCAGAAAATGATTTTCTATTTTTCTATAATTGGAGAAACGGCTCTGTAGAATTGCTTTATAAATAAGCATCGGACTTCGCTTTTTCTATGTATAAAAAGAGTGTGGTTCCCCCCGGATGGGGCTTCCCCCACCACAAATGAATGTCTTTAGAAAAGTGCCGCTTCGTGAATTGATGCTTTAAATAGCAATTCTACGGAGCCAGGAGAAACGATAAATTTATAACAAATAACTCATTTAACTTAACAAAATCAAAAGCAGGTGATGTGAAATGGCAAATATTAAAAAAAAAAAGTTAAAGAAAGCAGCACATTTAGTAAAAGCGGAAGAGAAGTGGCTCATTAAAGAATATTATTTCTTAGAAAAATTAAAAGTTAATGTTAAAAAAAAGAATCATAAAGCAGGAGAAAAATTGGCGCATAGAATGGCAGTTTATGAACCAAGATTAGAAAAGGCACACAAGAGAGTATTAAATATTTTAGAATACTTAGAAAATATGCAACCTGAACTTTACGAACAAGTTAACAAAATAGAAGTAGATATTGAAATATTCAGAGCAGATGTGATTAAAGAGCTTTCGAGGTTTAAAGGAAAACTCACCAGATTATTCAATAAAAAAGATTGGGAAAAATTAGTAAATGAAGTTATTATTCGTTTAGAAAGAGACATAAGAGGATGGGATGTATTGGATAAAAAAATGTCCAAACTTTTAGAGAAAAATAATGAAAGGTGGTTTAACCATTATTATCCAGAAAAAAGAAAAGATGGGTACGCAAAAAAATATGATTCTAATCCAGCTAAAAAAATATTAATACAAGCCATCTTAGAAATATCGGAAATGACCAAAGCAGGATTATTTGTGAAAAAAAGTGAAAAAAAAGCATTGGAATTATTTTTAAGTAGAAAAGGTGACAGAGAACATGGACGTCATTCAGCACTAAAACACGACCCTTATGACAACAGGGATGAATATCTTCACTGTAGTATTGAATCGAGTAATCGTATCACAGTAACAGGACCTAATAGAACAGGTAGACTGCTAATTGGAGAGGTTAACATTAGAGATGGATCAATAAGAATCTTAAAGAAAGAATTCGCAGGATATGGTAGAACCATACTAGAAGAGTATAAAGACTATGTAGACTATTTACACAGAAAAAAAATTGAAAAAGCATTAGAAGAAAAGAGAAAAAAAGCGGCATAATCTCTTTATTTTATTTTTCTTTTAATCTCAGTAATCCCGTTCATATAAGGAACAAGCGCTTTAGGAATCTTTACAGTTCCTTTTTTTGTCTGATAGTTTTCTAAGATTGCAACAATCGGTCTTGTATCGGTTATTGCAGTATTATTCAATAAATGAACATACTCCTTTTCTCCAGATTTACGTTTAAATTTAGTGTTCAAAGTTACTGCCTGATAATCTAAACAATTACTACAAGAAGTCACTTCACGATAATTTCCTTTCTTATCATTCTGAGCAGGCATCCAAGCCTCAATGTCATATTGTAATGCTTGTTTATTCCCAATATCTCCAGTACAAATTCTTACAACCCTAAATGGAATTCCTAACTCTTTAAACATTTCTTCAGCATTCTTTTGCATCTCATCAAAAAATTTGTAAGAATTTTCTGGTTTACAGTAAACAATCTGTTCAACTTTATTAAACTGATGTACTCTAAAAATCCCTTTATCATCCCTACCATGAGAACCAGCTTCTTTCCTAAAACAAGCGCTGACACCACAAATTTTCAAAGGCAAATCATCTTCAGATAAAACCTGATCTTTATGTAACGCAACTAAAGGATGTTCAGAAGTGCCAATTAAATAAAGGTCTTCATTTTCAATTTTGTAAATTGTATCTTCAAACTCTGATAAATTTACTCCACCTTCTAAAGCTGCTCTGTTTAACATTACCGGAGTTGAGATTAAACTATACTTCTTAGCTAAAATTCTATCAATGGCAAACCTTTGCAAAGCCAAACTTAATAATGCGCCTTCGTTTTTCAGATAATAAAATCTTGCCCCAGAATTTTTCGCTGCAGTATCCAAATCAATAATGTCTAATTCTAATCCAAGTTGAATATGATCTTTAATCTTGAAATCAAATGTTGGAGTTTTGCCAACTTTCTTGATTTCTTCATTCTCAGAATCATCTTTTCCAATAGCAACAGAATCATGTAAAACATTACCTACTTGTTTTAAAGTAGTATTACGAGAGTTTAACAAAGCATTAACTTTATCTTCAGATGTTTTAATAGCTGTAACAACTTTTTTCATTTCTTTAATTTTTTTCTCTGCCAAAGAACTATTACTAGACTTTTTTGCTTGATTAATTTCTTCAGAAACCAAGTTCCTGGTTCTTTTTAGAGTTTCCATAACTTTTAATTCTTTACGCCAGTTCTTATCAAACCCTAATAATTGATCAACTAATTTGAGGTCATGACCTCGTTTTTTCTCTGAAGCTTTAACCACTTCAGGATTTTCCCGTACAAAATTTATGTCTAGCATTTTAAGAAGGATGAATATTAATAGTTATATAAACATTTCTTTAAGTTCTAACCAAAGTAAATGCTGTAATGTACTTATAGTAACAATTCAAAAAAGATTACTTTTAAAGCTATTTTAAAGTTAAACACATTTTCAGAGATATAATTTAAAAGAAAAATATATAAAGGGAAAAAATAACCTTCCTACAATTAAAAGAGGAATGATGAAAAGAATAAGCTTAATCTTATTGATGGCAATAGTGTTTACGTTAATTATAATTCCTTCAATTAATGCAGATACTGAGATTACGCAAGAAGAATTATGTGTTTTACTTGATCAAGAGATGGAATTTTGTCTTGCAAATTATGGTGTTGACGTATTATGCGGTTTCTTAATGAATGATGACTCTAATTATCTATATGATGAAATGGTTGATACTTGTTATTTACTTGATGATCAAGAAATAAGCTCTTCAACAAACAATACAACCAATCAAGCAACTGCTACAACTAATCAAACTACCGCAACTACAGGTAATACACAAGTTCAAGAATTAAAAAACAAGATAACAACTTTGGAAACTACAATCACTTCATTACAAACCGAAATTAATAGTCTTAAATCAAAACAAGGAACTTCTTCCACACAAATATCTGAGCTTAATACTAAAGTTAATTCTCACACTCAAGATTTAACTAAAATTAAAAGTGATTTATCAAAAGTTGAAACTGGTGTTAAACAAGAAATAAGTTCCATGGCAACAGGATTAGCAGGGTTACAAGATGATCTTAATCAAACAAACACTGAATTAGTAAATGTTGAAGAAGGATTAGCAAAAGAACAATCGTTTACTAAATTCATTTCATACACATTTTTCATACTTTTAGTTATTGCTATTGCTTTAGGCGCGATATATTACATTAACAGAAAAACTGGTGGTATAAATAAAAAACTGGATCCAAAAATAGTGAATTACATAACTAATATGATTCAGAAAGGCCATAAATTCCCTCAAATTAAAGATCATTTACAAAAGTCTGGTTGGAATGAATCTGATATTCAATGGGCTTACAAAGAAACCATGAAAAAAAATTATCAAAGTTATCTTAAAAAAAAAGTTCAACCAACGAGCAATATAACAAATAATAACTTTAATTATTCTCAACCAGCACAAATAAAGTTAGGTATGGATAAACATAAAATTTTTGCAATCATTGGCATTAGCTTATTTTTAATTTTGGGGATAATATTAATTTTGAATGCGTCTGTAGGAAACGCAATTTTTTATCAAAAACTTGTTGGTGGAGAAGTTGATGGAAATAGTGGAGAAGTGACATATACAATTGATTGTACTCCCCCTCATATACTTAATCCTAATGGTGATGCTTGTTGCTTAGACGAATTTATAATAACAACAGAAAGTGAAACTCCCACTCCAAACAATATTTGTGATTATATTGAAAGGTTACAATCAAAAGTTGAAGAAAATTTTGAGGAAGATCAAACTTGTTCTGACAATTATGAATGTCCTAGCGGACAATATTGTATTAACAGTAAATGTGGTTTATTAGAAGATATTTATCAGAATAAAGATGGTAGTTGTAACTGTAATTATGAATTTTTAAAAATGTCTACCAGTGACGGTGATTCTTATAATCTTAAAGCGGGGAAAGGCAGTTATACTGCGGCAGGAGCAGTTGAATGGAAAATATTAGAAGCACCTAACCATTGCCCAGAAGAAGACGGAATTGTACCTGTAAGAATTATCAGAAAAGATAAAGGAAAAATCGTTAATGAAGAAGTTATCACTGTTAATGAAAATGGTGTAAGTCAACCAATAACACATCCAACTCTACCAAAAATTAATTTCGAATTAACTGTTGAAGAACTGTATGAACCAGTAGGATGTTAAATTTTTCTCAATTTAAAAATGGTGTACATAAGAACAAAGAAGATTAGTAATAATAATTATGCATATTTAGTAGAAATTATTAATACTAAAAAAGGGCCAAGGCAAAAAGTTATTCAATATCTTGGAAGAGTTTACGATTTAGAACTTAAAAAAGATATTATTAATCAAAAGAACAATCAAAATAACAAAAATGAAATAATACTTAGCTTGGTTTTACCAGAACTTCTAGCACGAGGTTTTAATCATAAAAATGATAAATGGTCATTTCAGAAGTTAACTTTTAATTCAAAAGAACTAACTTTAACTAAAACAATTAAAAACAAAAAAAGTAAAGAAGCGATTATATCCCTAAATGACGGTTATCTCTGTACGTTTACGTTACAAAGAATAATTAATTTTAAGAGAACTAAAGATTTACAAAAAGATGCTCAATCACTTGCAAAATACTTCTTAGAAGCAGGATTAAATATTTCTCAAGAACAGTTTATTAGTTTTTATCAGAAATGAACAATTAACTTTAAAAATAGTGTAATGTTTTGTTATTATATTGGGCTTATAGTATAATGGATAGTACGGTCGGCTTCGGACCGATTAATCAGGGTTCGAATCCCTGTAGGCCCACATTTATTTTCTCAGAAAGAAATATAAAGCAGAAAATCTTCCTTTAGAAATAATGCAAGAAAAAAGAGGTTTCCTAAAAATTTATTTGTACATAGCACTTTTGTTTGGCATAATTAGTTTGGTTGACAATTTTTTAGTGATATTTGAAGTAAACAATAATGTTTACGTTATGTTATTAATGTTTATCACACACGCTTTTTTCTTTTTTAATATTGTAACAATCCCTTTATTTCATTATTTTAGGGTAAAGAAAATTGCTTACATTCTTCCATTGTACCATTTGTTAACATATATATTATTCTTTTCTGTGGGATTCTTATTAACAATAGTAGGAATAATTCTATCAGGAACTTGGATAATCTTAGTAGGAATTAGTATTTTATCATCAATATTTGAAATTGCTGTAGCGATCTACTTATTGAGAAAGTTTGAATTCGTCTAACAATTCATTGTTATCCATTTTCATTGAATAATCTAAATGGTCTAAGTTCTTGCTTTTAACAAATTTTAAAAAATGATTTTGTTTATCTTTGTCCCATTGTGAGAATTCTTTCGCTGCTTTACACAAATGATAAATGTCACAATGGTTCTTTCTAAGATCATCTCCACCATGAAGAGTTGGATGTAAAGGACAAAATAGTTGACTGTTTTTTTTAATAAGATTTCTACATACTCCAGATCTTAAATTAGAAGGGTGATTTCTATCTCTGAATTTAATAAACTGTGCTTTCACTCGCGGACTTTTATTTTCAAATTCGATGGTGTTCAATCTAATTGCTTCTTTGATTTTCTCTTTAGAAAGAAAGTCATGTCCGCAGCAGCCCATGCATCCACCATTGATTTGGCAGAGCGGTGTTAAGTTTTCTGTCATAGATTTACTTTTACTGAATTGTTTTTTAAAGATTTTGTTTAAAATGTTAATTTCGATAACTTTATATTTAATAACACTATAACACTTAATATGGAACATCCTAACGAAAAAGTAATGAGGGAACTGATTAATTACACCATCAATAAATCTGGTGGAGGAAGAACAGGTTGTTTTATTGTAAAAGGGGATAAAATAATCTCAAAAGCAATATCAACTGTTGAAAAATATAAAGATCCTACTGCACACGGAGAAATGAATGCTGTAAGAAAAATTTGCAGAAAACAAAAAAATTATCATTTGAAAGATTGTTGGGTCTATTCTACTCAAATTCCTTGCCCTATGTGTGCCTCTTTAATTGTTTGGAGTGAAGCAAAAGGTATTGTTTATGGTTGGGATGGAAGAAATACTTGGGGTAAATTAAATATTCATCCGAAAATAATTCTTAAAACTGCAAAGATGCCCATAAAGATTATTGGCCCATTTATGGAAGAGGAATGTTTGAAGATTAGAGGATACAAGAAAAAATAAATTTTAAATTTCTCTAATATTTTTTTCTAAACACAAAACTGCAAATCGATAAAAAATCTTCTCGGCATGTTTATCATTAGATTGCACTATACTTACCGATGTAAGTTGAAAGTCTAATCAAAAAATTGAAATAAGTGTGGCATGTCAGGGCACGGCGCCTTGGATTTTTTCCGAAATAGCGGAAAAAATGCGCCTCCATTGGCGCTGACATGCTAATCACATGATTTCAAAAAAAAGGGGAGGGTGCTTCCTTACTCAAAATCTCGCTAAAGGTAAGGAAGTTCTAAAATATTATGTTTGGGGGAAAAAAGAGGTCTGATCAAAAAGAAGAAAAAGTTTCTTTAGAAGAAATTACAACTAACCAAGACAGAAAGTACGAAAGATTAGCAGTATATTCAGACATAGCAGCAACTGGTGGTTTTACAGTTGCTTTAGCTACTTGTAATACTTTTCCCTACAACATTTTTTTAGGCGTGGGTTTAGCAGTTTCAGGGATGAGTGCAATTATGGGGGATAGATATTCTAACCAAGAATCTGTTGAAGTTATTAAAAAATTTCAACCAGTAGCAGGAACATTAGCGACTTGTCTATCAGTGGGATATTATTTCCTTGGAGATAATCAAATGGGTACAATCATGGGCGGCCTAGCTTTAGCTTGTTATTCAACAGCCCTTTCTAACATTTTACGTTCAAAAAAAGAAACAGATGATCCACAATATCGAGGATTGGTGGGGATATTAAACAAAAATGAAAATTAAAAAATTAAAAAAATCATACTTAATTAATCATTAAAAAAACTCGCTAAAGGTGATCTGAATGAAGAAAAAACTAATTAACTTAATTGCAGCAGCAACACTACTTGCTGGAACGGGAACGGCTTGTGTACCGATGCAACACGTTCCTGTAAACAATTACAACCACCCTCAATATTCAGAACAGAAAGTAACTTTAGATGATTTAATCTCTTCATCTTATTGTTTGCTTTCACAAAGAGAATATCAAGATAGTGCGGGCAATACATTTAATGCTGGAGGATACGGTTCTAGTTTTGCTTACCGTGAAGTTGATGGATTTTCTTATTTAATTACTAACCAACATGTGGTAGGTGAGTTAGAACAAAATCTTAATGGAACAATATATAATCGAGATAAAGTTGACATTAAAATAATTGATTCGAAGTTTGATAATAATAAAGATGATGATATCCCTTTAGAAATTGTTTTTGAATCTGAAGAATTAGATTTGGCTATTCTCAGAACTGATCAGAAATTAAACTTTCTACCTGAAAAGAATCTTAACCTTAATTCAGATCTTGAGTTTGGTGAAGAAATTTATTTGATTGGTTATCCTTTAGCAATGTTTCCTTCTGTAACTGAAGGAATAGTTGCCAATCCTGGACTTTATCCGTTTCATTATGAATTTGAAGATAAAGTTAATGGCTTAACAGTTCCAAACTCTGCCAGAAAAGTTTTGGACCTTTCTGCTAATCCTGGGAATTCTGGTGGCCCTTTATTTGTTAAAAAAGATGGTCAACTCTATTGGGCTGGGATTATCAGTGCTTATCTTATCCATAATGCTGGCGGTCCTTTTTATCAGGAAAATTCAGGCTTAGCTATTGCTATGGATTCCAAGATCATCAAAGAAATTGCTGATTATGTTATCATGAATGTTGATGAATGTGTAAAAGAATGTAAAATGTAGAAATATGTCCTGCCGTTAGTCCCACCCCTGGGAAAGCTAAAGGTTACGGCAGGACTCTTTCAAAACTCGCTAAAGGAAAAATGAGCCTAGACAAAAAAATTGAGGAACAGCTAATTGATTTTCCTAAAATGTATGATATTAATTGTCAAGAATGTAAAGGAAAAATCGAATATTTAGGCCAAATTAGAGATCAGGAAGGAGAGTACAATTTTCGTTATGAATATGTTTGCAATGATTGTGGTTTGATAACCAATTACAGAGAATTAATTGATGAACTGCAATCAAAATGGCCATACAATGTCATTTTCAAAAAAAATCGCTAGAGGTGTGCTGAGAAATTAAAATGATTTCTGGCACCCCCTAATAAATTAGGAGGGGAAAAAAATGGGAGAACTATCAGATAAGATTTCCGAATGGGAATCAATGAAAAAAGCTGCTGCAAAAAATGAATTAAAGCCAACACTGAACTATCAAAAGTTTGATGTTGATAAACTAAGTATTATGCTTTTGGGAGACGAACATATTGGGTCTAGGTATTATGACAAAGATATGCATAAAGAAGTTTTGGAACATTGCTTTGAAAACAAGATTCCAATAATTCTTATGGGTGACCAATTAGAAACCGCTACAAGAGATTCTGTTGGTTCTGGTGTTTATGAACAAGACGAAATACTTGAACAACAACTAGATCACTTTATGCATCTTTACAAGCCATTGGCAGAAAATGGTTTAGTTCTTGGATTACATCCAGGTAATCATGAAAATCGTGTTTATAATCAAGCAGGATTAAACCTTTCCAAAATTATGGCCAAACAATTGGACGTGCCTTATTTCGGTTGGGGAAAGATGCATTATTTCTTAGTAGGAAAACAGGGTTATACCTTGTACACCACCCACGGTGCATCTGGTGCGAGAATGCCCCATACAAAAATTAAAGGAGTGATTGATCTTGCCAATTTAGCGGAAGCAGAAATTTATGCCATGGGCCATTTGCATCAACTTAGTCATCATGTGAAGAATTTCTATTCTGCAGATTTGAGAAATAAGAAAGTTATCGAAGCGCAGAAACATTTCATTCTTACTGGTTCTTATTTGAATCATTGGGGAAGTTATGCGCATATGAAATCTTTGGAACCCATGCGAAAAGGTAGTCCAATATTGAAACTAAACGGAGAAAAACACGAAATCCGGGTGAGTTTATGAGTTTACAGAAATTGGTTGTTGGACTTACATTGGCAATATCTTTAGTTGGTTGTAATGAGAAAAAAACTTTATCTTTGTGTGATATTGCTTATCCTAAAATTTCTGAACAATGCAATTTAGTGATTAAGAAAATAGAAGAGCGTAAAGTCTATTGTGAATGTTCAGATCAAAAATTAGATGACCAATATGGGTGTTGTTATGTTCATACAAAAGGACATGATGTATATTTTTGTGGTGGTGAATGATGATGGAAAATTTATGCGATTACTTATTGCTTGACGAGGAAGATATTTTTTGTCAATGTAAATTTCCTTGTGAATATCAAGCCCATTTTCAGCAATTACATATTGCAGTGGATTATTGCTTAACAGAAATAATGATGGCTCTTCCAACTTGCAATTATTATGAGGTGAGCTTATGAGTAGATATGAGGATGATAATTTAATTGAACGATTAACAGAAGGAATTACTAATTGTATCGCTAGAAAAAACTATCAGGGTGACGGTTATGATAAACATGGAAATTTGGTTCATTATTGTGTTTTCTTTAATGTTAGTAACCAATACCAACCTGTAGATTGCGGTTTCCGTGGTGAGCAATTAGAAATTCTTGTTGGTGATAAAAAGGAATTGAATCATCATTATCTTTCTTTTTACAAATGTTGTAATATTAGAAATCAGAAAAAGGGGTGGTTAAGATGAATGAATACAAATCTTTGCAGGACGTTGTTGAAGAATTTCATTATATCAATATCCCTGTAAAAACCGAACTTGGAGAAATGGATGTGTCTTTGGATTATGATGAATTTACTGCTTATCTTTTTAGTGAGGATAAAGGCTGTCAATATTTTCCTAATGGCAGAGTCTACATTTTTTCAGCAGAAAAATATCTTCAAAATGAGCATTAGAAAATGAGACGAAAAAAGAAATGGCTGCAATGGTACGATCACTTATCTCCAGAAGGAGATGGCAAAAGAAAAAAACGGGTAAAGAAAAATGAGCAGCGGGACAAATAAACTTGGCTAATAAAGATGGTAAACACGCATGACAAAGCTGTAGATGAACTTGAACGTTTAGTTAGGGACCAGTATCAAATTGTGATGAAAAATGTTGTTTATCGGATGCCTCCCTCTCGAAATGATGCGGGAGAATTAGACTTAGTTGGAATTAACGGAAATTATTGGGATATTTATGAAGTTAAATCTAATGATGGTTATGATAAAGCTGTAAGTCAAATGGAACGTGCTTATTTATTGTTAAGAGATTGTGCAAATATCAGGACATTTTATTATTCTGGTAAAGGGAAGAAAATCATTCCCATTTATCATGATAAAAATTAAAATTAAAGAAGATGGTTAATCCGAAAAAAAAGAGAAAGGGAGAGGATAAAGAAAAAGAAAATCTAGATGATTTCATTATTGAAGAAGATGAAACCATGCCTGAAGATGAAGCAGAAAAGTTTGTTAAAAGTATTGCTGATAAATTATATATTCAAGATCAAATAATTGAAGAACAAAAAAATATTATTGAAAAATATCAAAAACAGATTAATCAATTAACTCAACAACAACAGCAGCAAAGTTCTTCATTAAAAATCGCTTTAAGTCAAGAAGAAACTTCTTATGCTGATATTGGTGGTTTAGATTTGGTTCTAGAAAAAATAAAACATTTCGAATATGGGATTGATTGCCCTTACGCTTACTCTTCTTACGGAATTGATCCGCCAAAAGGATTGTTGATGTACGGTCCTCCTGGTACAGGGAAAACGATGATCGCTAAAGCGATGTCTAACGAACTTGGTTGTTGGTTTTTAGAACTACCTTTAAGTTTGATCATTAGCAAATATGTTGGCGAAGCTGAACAAAATTTGGAAGCGGCGATTAAATCTGCCAGAAAGAAGTATCATCAAACTGATCGAAAAGTAATGTTGTTTGTTGACGAAGCCGAACAAATGTTTAGAAAGAAAGGCAGTCATAACGGTCATGAAGTTGTTGATCGGTGTGTAAATGTTTGGCTGAGAACAATGGACGGAATGGGTAGTAATGAGGGATTAATCTTTGTTGCAGCTACAAATTATTTAGATAAAATTGACGATGCTTTATTGCGTGCAGGCAGATTCGATTACATTGTAGAAATCCCTAAACCAAATTTGTTAGGTGTGGAAGATATTTTTTTTAAACAGATGGATGCTAAAGAACGGAAAGCTGGTCGAGAAATTTATGATGTCAATGATTTTGCTGGTTTGTCTGAAATGATGTACGCTTGCAGAATGACTGGTGCAGACATTTCCAATGTTTTGAAACAAACATCACTTAACCAGATCCAATATTTTATGCAATCTGCTGCTAGTGGTAAACCAATGTGTAAAGAAGAATTAATGATTCGAGATCAAGATTTGATTAATGTTATTAGTTTATATGATCGAGTTAAAGAAAAAAAGTTTGTTGGGTTTAATGTTTAGTTGAATAATTTTCTTGTCTTTCTTGAGATTGAAGTTCTTTACTTTCTCTAGTTAAATATGGTTGATTAATTTTGTCAGCAATCTCAGGATAAATGGTTCTTAATCCTTTTACAATTTCTTCATCAATCGCTTTTCTTTTTTCTAAATATTTACCAAAACTTATTTTATCTAGTTCTAACACTTCTGTTATGTCCTCTGGAGGAATTCCATCATCAATAGCTTCATAAATTTCAGAAGCAGTTTTGTGATTAAAAAAACGAATTTGGTGCTTTCTTAAACTTTCTTCATGTTGTGTTTTTCTTTTAAACTTTGATTTTTCACGAATGTCGCGAATAACATACCAGCGAATTTTTATAAAATATTCTAATGTTTTAATTGAGAAATTTGTTTTTAGAGAAGAAGCAACTCTTTCTTTTTCTTTTTCGCTTGTTTTTTTTAAATTTAACATCCTAAGCGATTCTAAATTAGCATTTTTAAGATATCCACTAATTGCTCTCATATCTAAACTAGTTTGTTCTGCTAATTTTGATAACGTAATATCTATTCCATTTTCTTTACAAGTACGATATGCCTGATATAACCCGTATAATTTTTCTAAACTAATTTTTCTTCCCCTATTTTCTTTACTTGGATGAACTCTTACTGCCATATTTAATGCCCAATTGTCTTCTGAATCGGATAATATTTTTTTTACCAGCAAATCTAATACTCTTTTTTTTCTTTCATTTAATCGTTTTTTCTTTTCTTCCATTTCTAATTCTTTTTGTTCTCTACATTTTCCCCATTTCTGATGTTGACCAGTTAAGTTTAGATATTGTTCTGCTCCTTGTCGGCTTAACCCTATAACTTCACCAATTTTCACCAATTTTTCTCCTCTTAAAACAAAATCATCATAAAGAAACTCTTTAATTTGAATCTTTTCACCATCAATCTCAATCTCTCCCTCACCAATTTCGCCAAGTGCGTTTAAACTAAAATCGTTTTCGTCTCGTAATTCTGAGAAAGTTAGTCCCCCTTCGTTCCAAAGTTTTTTTTTAACTAGATTAGATTGAGCTTTACACTTTAATTCTTTATATGTTGCGTTAGTTTCGTTTTTGCAGTTATGGTAAAGTACACTTAAATGATTTCTATTTAAACCAGATAATTCTACTATCTCATCTAAACTATGTCCAGATTTTGCAAGTATTTCTATTTCTGCAATTTTTTTTAACTTTCTTGCTTTGCTTTTTCTCATCAATAATGGAAATAGACCCACATTTATAATGTTTACTACTTTGTAATAGAAGCGCGGCGGGGGGATAATAAAATTGTCTTTTCTTTTTCCGCTACAAATCCCGCCATTTCTGCGTTATAATAAAAATATTGTTCAACAAGTTTATATCATTCTTTAACTTACCTCTCAGTATTAGTAAGAAGAATATATTTTAGTGGGGTAGAAGGGGTGGTAATACTAATCACTTCTTTTGCAGTTCAATTAATTAAGAAAAACAAGTGAGAAAGAGTTAGAAAGGAGAAACAAGTTTCTCCCCCTAACAAAACCTCGCTAAAGGTTAAGGTTTAGAAATCAGCATTAATATTTAAATTTTGTGGAAAAAATGAATAAAACAAAACTTAATAGGGAACTAATCAAACAATTAGAGATGCGTACCTGGTTAAAGAAGTCTTATTCACCTTTCCTATTTAGAAAATATTACAATCAAACTCATGCTTCATCGTAAGTATTAAATTACTTTGACTGAGAGACTTAATGGTTTGACGACAGTAATTCTTTGTATTGGTTAATACAGAATTAATTTCCTATGGTTCAAAAAAAAGAAGGTGGTAGAAAAGTTAAAACAAGTCTAGACGAAATAGTTTTAACCACATACAGCAAATTGATTACCAAACTCCCTAATTATCCAAGTCAAAAATTGTTAGAAATTTTAGATTATGCAATAACCCATCCACCAAAAAAAGGTCAAAAAAAATATTTTGATTCAGTTAGTAATTTAGCGATTGAACTTTCTGATTATGAACGGTTAAAAGATAATTTTGCAGAAAGTGTTAATTGGGCGTATAGTATTTTTTTAAATTGGACTGCTGATGCTGCTGATCCAAAAGTTAATTATGATGCATCAGCATTAGTTGAAGATATTAGGTTTTCATTAGAAGGAATCAAGAAAGTTGTAACTTTACAAGGTAATTCTGAGGAAGTCCACACTTTCCTTACTGAGATTAATGGGAAATTAAAACATCCTTTATTTCCACCACAATTTGCTCATTTAGGAGAGATTGCTACTGAAACTTCATATGTCTACAGAAGTTGTGTAATTGAAAAAGGTAATAAAGAATCTTATCAATTATGGGAACATTTTTGTAAAAAATTTGTTAACGGAACTTATCCAGAAGTGGTTTCTGGCCTAGCAAAGCTACCTAACTACGTGACTTCTAATTTAATAAGTTTTATTTCTAATACTATAGATAACCTTGATGAACCTGAACATTTAACAGAATTAATGAGAACCATCTCTGAGTATTATCATCTATTTAATAATAAAGAAATTAATGTTTTTTTAGAAGGTATTAATAGTCAATATCTAACTGCAGAAATGGCAATTATACAACTTAATCAAAGAATGCAATTTCGGGCAACTGAGAAAGAGTTGTTAGCAAAAGAAATGGAAGAAACTAGTGAAAGAATTTATCTCTTAGAATTGGAAGATCCTGAGCCTTACATTAGAAAAAGAGAACATGATATTATGGTCAGTTTAGGACAACAAAAAGCCAATGAATTCAAGACTAATGTGAAAATTTTTGAAGATGTTGGAATTGGCAGTTTAACAACTTTTATGAACCTTTATTGGAGATTCTTACAAAAAAATCTTTCTAAAGAAGATGAACGACACTTTGGATCAATGTTAAGAAGTTTAAGTGTTTATTCACAAAGGAAAAGGGAAAATGAAACAATACTTAACAAAATTTTAACTCAAGGTCCAACAAAGATTAAACCTTCGTTAAGAAGGAAACTTAAATCTGAATATAATACAGATATAACACATGTTTGGGATTTAAGATCGTTACAAGCAAATCTTTATTCTACTTATAATGCTTTTACTAATTATCAAGACGTTGTTGATAAAAAGTTTGAGAATAAGAAATATATTCAGTTCTTAGATTTTTTGTTAGAAAAAAATTATTTAGAGGAAGACATTTTAATTATTGCTGGGGGGTGTGGCTTGGCCAGAAAAGAATGTTTGTTAGTAAAAGAATTAAGAGAAAAAGAACAGCATAATGCCGAACTATTATTGATTGATAAAAATGAACAAGTTACAGACTTAGCTTTATTACATTGTGTTAAAAAAGGACTTTATGACATTTCAAACCTACCCCCCGTTTTAAACATTGACTTAACAAAAATTTCACCGCAACATTTTAAAGAACTGGGAGATTTAATGGACAAACAGATCTTGTTTACAAAGTTTGGTGGCACTCCTTTTAACCAGCCTAACATGTGGGAGATGTATGCTCGTGAAAGAGACATTTTTGCAATTCGAGAGTTTGGTCCTCACTATGATAAAAATTTGTTGACCAGAGCTTCTGCTTGGCTAAAAAGTTTAATGATTGAAGAAAGATGGATGATCAAAGCTAGAAAAGATGCCAATAAACCGGATTTGTTAATTACAGAAGGCGATTCCAGAAAGGATCTTAGTTATTATTGTCAACCTTCTTCAATTGAGTTTCTTAATAAAGGAATTGCGGATGGATATCAAATCTATCCTGATGACTTATTATCTAGAGACCCTTTAATTGTAATTGATGAAAGTGAACAAAAAATGAAATCATTCTATTTGATTAGGGAAGACCACCATTTGAATAAAAACATCCATCATAACGCTCAAGCAGTATTGGTGATTGATTCCGGTACTTTAGATGAAAAGAAATTTAATCAGATGATGATTAATCTTGGTTGGGAAAATGACTTTTTTTACCATAGAAATTCTGTGATTGCAGTTAGTAGAGTATCTAAACCTGTAAAACCCTACTTAGGACTTAAACATTTTTTATCTTTAGAAAGTGAACGAATTGGAAGAACTTAATCTTATTTTGTTTTCTTTATTTCTGGAAAATAATCAACAATATATTCTTTATTAACAACAACTGTTCGATAATGTCTAATTAATTGACCAAAACTTCCCCTTAATTCTTTAAGATTACTTCTTAATTCCCTACTACTTTTAACTTGAATTTCAAATTCTAAGTCTGCTCTGCCAATAGCCTCTGTGACGTAAGTTACATTCCTGTTTAGTTTAAGATATTCTTTTAATCTTAATCTGACTTTTGGATTAACATCGGCCAATTTTATAAATATTTTATAATTATGGTAACCTAATTGGCCAGTGTCAATCTTTGGTCTGAAACCGACAATAACCTTCTTTTCTTTTAAGTTTTTTATTCTCTGCTTGATTGTGTTCGGAGCTACGTTAAGTTTGTTAGCCATGTTTAATAGCGGCTCTCTGGCGTTCTTGGATAGAAACCATAAAATTTGCATGTCAATATCATCTATGGAGATGGTTTTAGTTTTACCACCAATAATTCTTTCTAAAAGATCATTTTGATCGTAAATGTAATTATTCATATAATGATGAATTTGAGTGATAATCGTTACAAAACTATCCTGGAAATAACTGCCATGCTTTTCTAGGATTTGGTCAAAAACTTCTTTAAATTCAAAAACATTCTTGGCCCAGATTAAGATTGCTAAATCGTACGTTTCTTCTAAAAGAATTACCCACCCAACAGATTTTAAATTTCTAAGAAAATGTAAGATTTCTTTCTCTTTCTCAATGTCAACATCTTGAAATCTGACAAAGGCTCGAAAAACCATATATCCCAGTTTAGAACTGTCAATGATTGCATAAAAACTTCTTATAATTTTTTGGTCTTGTAATCTTTTAATTCTGTAGTTAACAACTTCTTTTGATAACCTTGTTTTCTTGGCAATGGTTGAGTTTGCTTGTCTAGCATCTTGATCCAGGCAGTACAAAATAGCTTTATCTTTTGCATCAAGACTAGAAGTAGAGGGCATATTTAGGTGAAATACTTTAGATTATTTAATTATTGTGGTAGAAAACTGCAAATTATGTTAATTTTGCAAATGTTTCTTTAATTTCATTAACGCGTCATTACGCATACTAATCTTATTCTTTTCTTCTAAAAAAAATAGGTCTAGAGTTTTATCATAACCTTCGGGCATGAAAATAGGATCCCAGCCAAAACCGGTTCCGGAAGGAGAAACAATTTTTCCTTTCAACTCGCCTACAAAGAAATGTAAGTCTGTTCCATCTGAATAACCAATAACTGTTTTTGCAACACATTTATTATTTTCATACTTACTAACTAATTCATAAATACCAGAATTACCTAAAGAATCTAAAAACCATTTGATTAAAGGTCCAGGTAAACCGTTTAAACATTCAAAGTACAGAGATGTATCTTCAACAAAGAATTCTCCCTCTCTATCTTTAGTAGCAACTTCTAATTTCTCTTTAATAATTTGCATTGAGTCTAAAGATTGTATTTCCGGGAGGTCTAATTCAATCCCTTCAACTTCTGGAACGATTGCCTGCACTTCTTTTAATTTTCCAGGATTTCCAGTTATGAAATAAAGTGTCATGATTACATCTCGTCCGGAGCTTTAATTCCTAATAACTTTAATCCATTCTCTAAAACTTGCCGCACAGAATCCACTAAAAGCAAACGAGCTTTCATTTGTTCATCTCTCTCGCTAATCACAGGACATTTATGATAGAATTCGTTAAATGCTTGTGCTAATGTAATTAAGTGATTAGCAATGTGATGTGGTTTGTAATCTTTAGCAGATTTTTCAATCGCCTCTGGGAAATCGTAAAGTAATCGAATTACCGCTAACTCTTCTTCTTGATTCAGTAGTGAGTAATTAATTTTCCCAGAAATATTACCTGCTTTTCTTAAGATACTACAAGATCGGGCATGAGTGTATTGAACATAAGGTCCAGTTTCCCCTTCAAAAGATAATGATTCTTCCGGATTGAAAACTACGTCCCGAGCAGAATCTGTTCTGAGCATGAAAAATTTAATTGCACCCAAAGATATCAGTTCTGCCCTTCTCTTAATTTCTTTTTCAGATAAACTTTTGTGACGTTTTTTAATTTCTATTTCAGCAAGAGCAGAAGTTTCATCCATAATGTCATCAGCATCAACTACTGTGCCCTCACGAGATTTCATTCTTCCACTAGGTAAATTAACTAAACCATAACTTAGATGGTGAAGATTTTTTGCGTATGGTTTTTTAAGTAATTCTAAAATTTTGAACAACTGCTGAAAATGTGTTCTTTGTTCCGAAGCGACAACGTAAATCATTTTATTGAACTTAAAATCTTCATAACGTTTCTCTGCTAAATACAAATCTTGAGTCATATAAACAGAGGTTTCATCGCCTCGTAAAAGGACTTTATTAGGAAGTTTATATTCTTCTAAATCAGCATAAATTGCTTCTGTTTCATCTTTAGCAAAAATCTTGTTCTTAAATCCAGCTAAAACAATATCCTTTCCTTTTTGATAATATTTTGATTCGAAATATTCTTTCTCAAATTTAATTCCAAATCTCTTATAAGTTTCACCGAACCCGTTTAAAACCCAAGAGTTCATTTTTTTCCAAAGTTCAAGAGTTTCTTTATCTTTACGTTCCCATTTTAACAAAGTTTCTTGTGCCTCATTTTTGAGATTATTTTTCCCTTGCTTCTCTTCTTCTTTAGCTTTCTGAGAAAACATTACATAATAATCTCCAACAAAATGGTCTCCTTTTTTATCTGGTTCTTTTTTCTTACCCCATTTCTGGTAAGCAATCATTGATTGACAAATATGTATCCCTCGATCGTTGATAATATTTACAGGATGGACTTTATTCCCAATAAATGATAAGATGTTATAAACGCTGTTACCTAATGCCATATTTCGAACGTGGCCAAGATGTAAAGGTTTGTTAGTATTCGGACCACAATATTCAATGACCATTTTACTTTTTTCTTTTCCCTTTCCATAACTCTCTCTTTTTTTAGAAACTTTTGTTAATGTTTCTTCTACTAACGTTGTATTGTTAACAAAGAAATTCAAATATGGACCAACAACTTCTACTTTAGAAAGAAATTTTGGCAATTTTAATTTCTTTTTCAAAGTTTCAGCAGCTTCTTTAGGGTTCTTTCCTAACCGAAAACAAGGGAAAGCATAATCGCCCAACTTTGGATCTGGTGGAACAGAAATAAGGTTTTCTAACTCTTCTTTCTTTAGTTTAGTTTCTTTAGCTAAAAGTTTGATTATTTCTAATTGGAAGTTCATATTCAGAGTAAATTGCATTTGCTTATTAAACTTTTTTATTTTAAAAGCAGGATTAAGGATATCTTTAATTTATTACATCTAATAACTGTTTTATTTTATTAACAACCACTTTTTTGAAGTCTGCTGTTTTAAAAGCAGTTCCAACAATTGCCCCATCAGCAATCAATAATAATTCTTTTGCATTATTCTCGTTCAGTCCACTCCCTACAAAAACAGGTTTATTAGCTATTGCTTTAACTTTTTTTATTTCTTCTAATTCAGGTGAATCTCCAGTAAAATCTCCCGTAATAACAATAACATCTGCATATTTCTCGGCTTCTTTTGCAGACTGTTCAATAGATTTATCTCCTAACATTTTGTAATGTTTCGGATGGATTGAGGCAAAAACTGGAACACTTTTATGCTTCAAGAAATCATCCAGGTCAACTTCAATGATAAAAGGTTCAACATGGGAATAGGTGTAATTAGTTTTAACTTTATCAACTAACACATCAATTTGTACAAAATCTAGCCCACATTCATTTGCAATTTCAAATGCGGATTTATAATCGTTTGGTAAGACATTAATTCCTATCTCCAAGTTTGTATTATCTTTGATAATTTTTACAATTTCCATTAATCTCTGCTTTTCTTCTGTAGAAATGAAAGGTTGAGGTGATTTATCTTCCCAATTCTCAATGATTATTGTTTTAATACCACTTTCTTCATAATTCTTCAAATCTTCTAATGCTTGTTTAATCACGTTTTCATCATCCAACCCTTTAAGATGAATCATTCCAATTATTTTCTTATTCATTTTTGAATCACCTCTTCTAAATTTACTTTTGCTAATTCTTCTAATATTATTTCATGTAAATAACCATTAGTTGCAAGAATGTTTTTTGTTTTAGGTTTACCCAAACTATCATATTGAACAATTTTGCCATCAAAATCAGTAATGGTTCCTCCAGATTCTTTTACTATTAAATCTCCTGCAGCATAATCCCAACAATTACTTGATAAAGCAATTGATGCATCTAGACTTCCATTAGCGATGTTTGCAAGAGATTCTGCATGCGAACCCATGATAATCGTTTTCTGAGATTTATCATAAATATTTTCCATTAAAGAAAATAATCTTTTCATATCATCTAAATATGCAACATCAACTAATGCTGAACTTAACTCTTTTACATCAGAAACTTTAATAGGAACACCATTGTGATAAGCGCCTTGAGATTTAATCCCTGTGTATAATTGATTATAATGGGGAAAGTATAAAACCCCCATATTAATTTCATTCTCCTCAGAAAGAGCAATTGATATTCCCCATCCAGGATTCCCGTGAGAATATTGTGTGGTTCCATCAATTGGATCAATAATCCAAGTCGATTTTCCCCCTTTATCCATATGGCCTGTTTCTTCTGTAAGAATGTTTAACCCGGTACTTGCTAATGAATCGACAATACATTTCTCTGCTTTAAGATCTCCATCAGTAACAATATCTTTATAGCTAGATTTATTTTTTTGATGAAGTTCTAATTTTTGTAAATCTTTAGCAATACTTCCAGCATATAAAGCAATTTTAGTAGCTAAATTACAATATTCAATTGTTTTATTTAATTTCATTGTTTAACACCTCCAAGATGTTGGGCAATTTTTGTTGCGTGTTTTGTTCCTGCAAAAAGTGCTGAAGCAATATTTTTATTTTTCATATATTCCATTACAAAAGCTGCTTGAAAAGCATCACCACAACCAGTAGTGTCAACTACTTTTACTGGAATAATATCTTGAAATTTTTTCTCACCATTTTTCAAAGCAACACTTCCCCTTTCCCCCATAGTTATCACGATGATTTTATTATTATTTTCTGTAATTGGCAATAGTAAATCTACCATCTCTTTAGTTCCGCCAAGGAAAAAAATGTCGAATTTTTTAGAATATTTCTTTATCTTTTTTAACGAGAAATTTTCATGGTCAATTGAAAAGTCTGCCACTTTAATTCCTTTAAAATTAAGTTCTGCAATTTCTTCAAAGATATGTTCCATCCCATCTGTAAGTGGACAAAAGATTACCTCTTGTTTAGCTAAGAACTTTTTATCTTCCTCAGTTAGCTTGAATTCTCCTAAAACTCCAGTTTCATACCCTACAAACTTTCGTGCTCCACTTTCAAGAATTTTAATTTTTTGTAGTGCACTATTTCCTGGTTTGATTTTTAATAAAGAATAATTAATATTCTTATCCCCAATAACTTTTAGGATTTGATCCTTTTCTTCAGAACCAATACAACCGATCAGATTAGCAGCTCCACCTAATTGTTGGCAATTGGCAATGAAATTAAATGCGATCCCACCAATTAAATGTTTATTTTGGTTAACATAATAATCAATCCCACAATCACCAACAGCAGTAATTTTAACCATTCAGACCACCACCATTATTTATTGGATAAATTGACCCAATATTAGTTTTGAAATTTGTTAAGAATTCAATCTTCTGACTCCATTCTGGTGTAGGCAGTGGAATCAATCCAGTAAATCCTTTACTTTTTATTTTTGTATATATCTCATTTATACTTGGAGTAGGATTTCCGTTACAGTTAATGTAACTACTAACAACTGTTTTCCACCAATATTCCATCAATTCTTGAGCAACCCCAGATGATTGTTTTTTTAAATCAGGGATGATTTTATTTCCGGAATCAATTAATTGCTGAGGAGATTTAATAGGGTGAGGATGTGCACATTCCAAAGAATCTATCACAATATTTGCGGTAATATATTTCATAACATCTGAGTCTAAATAAGAACTTTCTTTAATATACATCTCGCATTCTAAATCAGTAATTTGTTTATTAGCAGTTTTTTTACTATCTATATCCCAAATGTCGTTCAAGTAACCATAAATATAAGGGTTTTTAGAAAATAAGTACATCGCTCCTTTTACTTTATCACCTCCAATCTCTTGAAGATCATGAACTAATGATCCATACATTCCCGCATCAACTACAATCACATTGTTATCTTCAGTAATTTGCTGGAAATATTCTTTTAATATTTTTTTATTAATTTCTTTTTCTTTAATGTCCTTATTAATTTCATCATTATGGCCCATTACTGCACGAGTGAAGTATCCCAGCTTAGGTTTTGCACCAATATTTTTTAAAATATGATAAATGGGTGTTGCATCTCTTGCTAAACAAAGAGGCACTGCACCAATTTCTTCACAAACCTCATATATTTTTTTAGCAAACCCTTTAATTAGGGGGCCATATGTTTTATCAATTACCTCTTGATAACATTTTCCACCCGAAACAAAAGGATCACATCCATTATTATTTATTGAAGTGAATAACTGACTTACAAAATGTTCTGCAATATTCTCAGTCAAATCACAACTTAACACCCCCATGATTTTTGATTCTAAGCTACATTTTTCATATTTCATTTTTATTTACCTCACAATAAATTCTTATACTTTTGAAAAAATTTTGAAAATTGGTTAACAATATAATTAGAAAGAGCGCCTAGTCCTAAGTTGTAATAGAGTACATATTTTCATAACTCTGTTGAGGATAGAACTGTTTTTTATAACTAATGACCAACATAAAACAAAAATAAACAAATTCGTTCTATTTAGAACATTTACGTTAAATTTATATATCTGCTCAACTTTCTTAATCAATATGGAGAAAACAACCGCAGAATTAACTGTTGAATATATTAAAAATCACCCTAACATCAAAAGCTGTTTAAAGAGCGGACTAATTAACTATTCCTCTTTAGCAAGACAAATAGCTAAAGATCTTAAGATTGAAAAGAAAACTTCAATGGAAGCGATTCTCATTGCCGCTAGACGTTTTCAAGATAAGTTGAGTAAAGAAAAATTTTACGAGAAAAAAATCAAAGATTTGTTGCGTGATTCTGAGATTGAGATGAAGAATAAGATTGTAGTTTTTATTGTTAAGAAAAGCATTAACAAAAATTCATTCCAAAAGATACAAAATGAAGCAGATTTATTTTTCTTATTAGAAGGCTCCAGTAGTTACACATTAATTACTCAAGAAAAAAATAAGAACATTCTAGAAAAGAAACTAAAAGAATTCATCATTAAAACTAATAAAAATTTAGCATTAGTTAATATCAAAAGTGGAAATGATATTGAAAATATTCCTGGAGTTATAGCTTATCTGACTTCTCTATTCGCAGAAAACGGAGTTAACATTATAGAATTCTTATCTTCCTGGACAGATACACTATTTATTATTGATAAGAAAGATGTGAACAAGGCCCTGGAGTTCTTAGAATTTTGAAATTGATTGTATACAATCATACTTTAGAACATATTTTAAACCAAACAAATAATCATATACAAATTAACTAACTTAATATTAAAATGAATAAATTACCTGATGCTTTGGAAATATTGGCTGATTCTGAATGTGGTTTAGGAATCAAAGCAATTGGATTTAGGGGGAGTAAGTATCCTTTAGAATTTAAAGTTGCTAGATATCAATCTGAATATCTTGTTGGACCAGCTTATGATGATCAGGCTATTTTTTGTTTTTATCCTAATCCCAATATTAGACATTTAGATATGCGCCATAAACATTTAAAGACTTACTTTAGGGCAGATGGTTTGTTGAAATTAACTTTATTGAATACAGAACAAGAGGTCACAATCCCTCCCGAACCTTCTTTTGTCTTTTATCATCATGCAGAGGATATGCCAAAAGCAGAATACGTTATATTCAGTAACGAAGATTATATTAAGAAATGTCATGAGAAGCAAAGATTCAGGGCTAAGAAGAAAGAAGAAAAATAAATCACTTCATCAACTTAACAATATATTCTTTAAACTTCAACTGCTCCATAATTGTATTCTCTAGCTCTAAAGCAATTACTTTACTGAAAATCTTTTTAGGTAATTCTTTCAAATAATCAAATTCTTTAACATTATTAACAAAGTGTAAATCTCTTTTTTTATTTTTACTATAACCGTTGAGATGATTGGCCATAAATTTAGTATCTTTCAAATGATTAAGCATGTAATCCCATTCAACTTTATGACGTTCTTTAGCAGTTTTGATATGTGATAAATCAATACAAAAACCACCCATTTTTCCAGGAAGTAATTTATTTTCAATTTTACCATCATAATTCAATTCTAAAACAATATTTTTCCTATATTTAGGAAATTTTTTGTAAAGTAAATCAAAACTATTTTCATGACAATTAAACAATCTTGTTTTCCAGCGCTTATAAAAATAGTTTATTTCTTCCTCTGTAAAGTCTTGCCCACGCATATGAACCAATTTGATCTTCTTGATAGAAGATTTTTCTAATTCTTTGTAAAGAACTTCCCTTTCTTTAGGTTTCAATGTTGTTGGAAACAAAGCTACTTCCTTAATTCCTAATTGATTTATTTCTTTAAGTTGAGATTTCCAATGATCCTTTTTTCTTCTAGCAGAAGTACAAGTTATTCCTGGATAAATTCTATTTTTCAGATTCATTTCGCTATCCCCCATAGTAACTGAAATTGTTTAAGATAAGTATTTGCTACTTTTTTATTTTCAATAACAATTAAATGGTAAGGATTACCCCAAATGAAAATATAAGTTTTATTTTGATAAATAACAATTGTGGTTTCATCAAAATACTTTTTATCTAATTCTTTATACTCTAAATTAGCTTCATTCACTCGTTTAGCATTTTTCTTCACAATAATTTTTTCTTTAACGTTTTTCTGTTTAATAATTGTAAAATATTGTTTGAGATAAATTGGTTCTACTGTGTTTAAGATTGTTTCATCTACTCCTAACAAATGAACAACATCATTCTTCTTTAAATTAGCAGTTAAATCTTTAATCAAAGTTCTGTAAACTCTTTTACCTTTGTGCAATTCAACTTTAGTTTCTTCTTTGGTTGAATCAAATAGCCCTGATAACTTTGGAAGAATTTCATCAATTTTCATCAACTTTAATTCAAAAGATTGTCTTAATGCTTTTGGGTCTACGGGTTGATAATGTTTTTTATTATTGACCAGAACGGTATTTATTATTCCTCGGTCTAACAACCTTTCTAAAGTATCATAAATATAAGATCTATGCAATCCCGTTTTTTGAGCAATATGGGTGGGGTTAAGGATTCCATTCTCTAAAAGAATCAAATACACTTTAATCTCGTTATTTGTTAATCCTAATTCTTTAAGCTCTGCTTCATACATAGATTGAGCTTATTTTTCTAAATTTATAAACTTTTCGTAAGTTTTCTTACAACAAAGTTTTAAATAAACCCCAGGTCACTACTAACATGTAATGAATGAGTGCGACGCAATGAAGCAAAGTGTAAAAGGGGTGAAAAAAAGATGGAAACGGAACAAACACAATATGGTTGGAGAAGCACTGGAGAAAGTAAGTTTGTAATCGTTGCTCCTCACGGAGCAGGAGATGATGAGCTTACTGAACTTGTTGCAGAAGAGGTCGCCAGAATAATGGATGCAGCTGCAGTAGTGAACACAGAATATCGAAGAGAATCTTGTGACTTAAACGACATCTCTGATGTAACTACAGATCAACGAAAGCAACAATTCTTTGCAGACATTACTCAAGCTGCAGAAGAAGCGAGACAATACTCCTCAATAGACCATGATGGCGAAGAACATGCACTAGTAGTTTATATCCATGGAATGAAAGATCGGGGAGATAAGGGTATAGACATTGGAATCGGAGCAAAGTGGAGAGAAAAAAAAGGAAGGTATCAAGGCGCAGAATATCATCCAAAAGCTGTCAAAGAAGATGGAACAAGAATGGAAGGGAAAGTTAGAACCAACATTGAGATGGCTAGACAAACGCGAATAAGTTTAGACGATACTCTGGGCTCTGAAAAAGGAAGAACCGCTGGAATGGGAAAAGTTTTCGCAGCTTGGGACGAACATAACGGAATACAATACCATGCTGGAACAGAAGACCACTCAATACAGATAGAAATTAGCAGGAGTTTGAGAGAAGATCCAGAATACATTGCTGGAGTGATCGCTACAGCACTACAAGACGCTTACGAGAAATTGTAAGAAATAACAGAAACAATATAATATACAGGGGGTGAAAAAAATAATGGAAAAAAGAGAAATGGAAAGTGAAGAAAATTTGTTAGACCAACTTAACGAAAGTAGGGTAATTCCACATCATGGTGGAAACACTAGGTTTAGTATCCAAAAAAGATCTGATATTGGAACTACAGATAAGCTTAGGATGGACGTCGAGTTAAGTGATCTAGTTGGCAGTTTTACTTTTGATCCAGAAAGTTGTGTCAGAGAGCCAGTTTTAAAGAAGTTTAATGTCTTAGACATCTCAGTAGTACAAGCAATTCCTGTAGAGGAAACTGCAGATAGTATGAGGTATAGATTAATTATTGGAACCGATAACGGTTGTTGTAATGGAGCTTTACTTTATATGGACTACTTGTTTGAGAAAGGCAATCATAACGTAATTGCAAAAAGTCAATATTTAAGTGGAGTTAATGTTCCGTTTACAATTGGCGGCGTTATAGGTACAGCTAAGGAAGTAAAAAGTGCTGCAAACGGTTTAACAGGGGGAGCAATAGTTTACGGACAGGGATGTTCAGGATATGGAATCAGATTAGTTGACTTTTGTGATCGAAGTATAGGTGAAATAATGTCAACTAAAGATGCACAAAGAGTTGCACGCCATGTAGACTGGACACATAAACCTGCTGTTAACAATGGAGAATTGTGGGTGCCAAGAAGAAGAACCGATGACTTGCCATATGTTCTGAGGAACTTAAACCTGGGAAATGGGGTTTGCATTGACGAACTGTTTGGTGAATACTCAAATGGTAGTACAAAGGTACTTGAGAAAATAAAAACTTCAGCAGGTAAAAGTAGCTTCATCTATGGGAGAAACCATAAACAGTCTCCAGCTTTTGAACCAGAAGAGGAACCTAGCCAAAAGAAACTAAAGTTGCTTGTAGGAGATGACAGGTTTAAAGCCTATTCGGGCATACCTATAGAAGAAAACCGTGCGGTAAAAGGTTTTATGCAGGAATATGAGTCAATACTCAACAATATGGATGTGACTTTTGTTGGAAACGCTAACCAGATGATTGAATTTGCTGCAAGAACTGAGTACGACGCCTTGATGATTGATCTAAATTGGGGATATCATAGAGAGGAGGATGGTTACAGAATACTTGATGCTGTGAGTTTGTACTCGCCAAAAAGGATCCTTTGGACAGGAGATTACTCAGAGGGAGTTCAAAAAGAAGCAAGGTCCCATCACGCGTCAGCTTGTATCCCAAAACACTTGGAGCCAGAAGAGCTAGTAGAAATCATCAGAAACTAACTTTTTTTTATTTTTTTAAATTTTAAACATTAGCAGAATTTTTAGTTTTATTAAGAATAGTAATTTTTAATTTCCCGCCACAAAAGTCACTTACTAAAGAACGAAGATCCGAAACCAAAGCGTCCATTTTCTTTTTATCAATTGGTGGCATAATTTCAAAATGAATTAAAGCGTTCTTAGAATCTTTTGATAAAGAAGTTTTTTTGTTTTTCCAATAATCCAACTTAGCACCCAGAACTTTATCAGAATCATGATAATATAATTCAGTAGGAAGAAGATTCTTTAACACACCAACTCTTTTCTTATTTTCAACCAATGAAAAGTTAATAGCACCACTGATTTTATCTAAATCGTCTACTGCCCCGGGTATGATATGTTTCAGAGACAAGTATCTAAACAATGAAGTTAATGTATCTTTAGTTTCAACTTTTTTACCTTTCAAAACTTTTTGTAATAATTTTTCAACAGAAGTGTGATAATGTTTAGCTTTTGCACCAAACTCTAATTTAGCAACTTCCCAAGGAGAGATTAAAACATGATTCTTTAAAGTTTCTTTAGTAAACATTAATTTTGTCATTTGTTCAATCTCTGAAACTAGATGTCTTGCTTCCATTAGTTTTGAAGAGTTGTCAAAGTCTTTAACGGTGATGAGAATTACTTTAAATTTATTTCCAAATTTCTTAAAAACTTCTTTATTAATTTGAACTTTCATTTTCTATTCCGCGTTTACTATAACTCCCTGTTGTTTACAATTATCAACGAGGAATGACCAGAAAATCTTAGAGAGAGTATTACTCTCTTTAATTTAACTAGTCAATGTTTAGGATTTTCTCGTTTCTTTTTAGACTTCTTTGTGGATACTTTTAATACTGATTTACCGTTACCTTTATTTTCGGGAACTTTTTTAAAGATAAAACGTTTAATAAAAGTTCCAATTCTACCCACGAAATGTTTCCTTTCCCTAGAAGATTTAATCCCGTGATAGATGTTAAGTTTATCTAAATTATAACGGATTTCATAAAGTAATTTAACTTTTTTGTGTTCAAAATATAACCTGGCAATTATAAATATTAAGTATAAACCAAACAAACCACCAACCATTAAACTAATTTTACCCATAAATGGTTGAACTAAATCTCCGATAGTTAAGACCACCGGGTCTATAGATGCCGATTGATTCGCAAAAGCTTCAATTGCTGCCTGTTCTAGTGGTGCTACCATTCTCTTTTTCAACGGAAATACTTATTTTAGAGTTTATATATGTTACGGTGAAAGTACACTTTATGCCAGAAAACTAAAACAACAAATTTATATATAAAATACATTTATTCTTAATTATCATAAAAAGGGTGGTAAACTATGGAAAATAGAATTAAAAAAGTTCTTTTAACAATCGCAGCATTATTTTTTGTCTTTGCAGTATTATTACCAATTGTAATTACATCATTTAACCCAAACAAGTTTGGAAACATTGCTTTGATACCAATTGAAGGGCCAATAACTACAACCGGTGGAAGTTATATGGGAGAGAGAACAGTTTCATCCGAAGATATTGTCAATTTCATTAAAGAAGCAGAAGAAAGTTCTCAAATTGAAGTTATTATGTTTGAAATTAATTCTCCAGGTGGAAGTGCAGTTGCCTCCGACGAGATTTCATCTGCAATCAAAAAAACAACTAAACCAACATTATCAGTTATTAGAGAAGTTGGCGCCTCTGGTGGTTATTGGGTAGCGAGCTCAACAAATCACATCATTGCAAATAGAATGTCAATTACAGGAAGTATTGGTGTTATTTCTTCTTATTTAGAATTTAGTGGTTTAATGGAAAAGTATGGTGTTGGTTATGAACAATTAATCGCTGGAAAGTATAAAGATATGGGAACTCCATTAAGAAAATTAAGTGGAGAAGAGAAGAAAATCATGCAAGGTAAGTTAGACAAGATTCATTATTATTTTATTCAAGAAATTGCTGAAAATAGAAAAATGGACATTAAAGATGTAACTAAGCTAGCAACTGGAGAATTTTATCTTGGTGTTGAGGCTTTAGATAACGGTTTAATCGATCAATTAGGAGATAAAGATACTGCCCAAGAATATATCAAAGAAACTTATGGGATTGAAGAAGTTGACTTTGTAATTTATGAAAGAGAACTTTCCTTCTTTGAAGCTTTTGGTGTGGCCATGGAAGAGTTCTCATTCAAAATGGGAGAGGGAATGGGCAAGATCTTCACAGAAAGTGACAATAGCATCATGTTAAAATGAAAAAAATAATTTTTATTTTACTTGCTTTGACCATTTTTCTAGTTGGTTGTAGTTGTCAGGATTGTAATGTTATGAACACTAAACAATTGTTTCTAAGTAAAGAGAGTTATCTTAACCAAGAAATACAAATAGAAGTAACGCCCCAGGTTTACAAAAAACTTTGCACGCACCAACTTTGTCCCGAGGAAGAACCATGTTGTAATTCTTGTTCTGCACAATTATCAATAAATTATAACGAGGAAATAATCCCAATTATTGGAACAACTTGTAGTGGTAATAACTGTGAGTTAAGTTGTGAACCAATTAAACAAAATCAAGAAAAAATAATTAAAGGAAAATTAACAGAAGCAGGTTTTGAGGTGAGTGATGAATAAAAAAATCATATTTTTATTTGTACTATCTTTAATTTTGATACCATTAGTCTTTTCAACCAAAGAAATCAGTTTACATTCAAGAACAATCTCTTTAAATCAAGATATTAATATTGATGAGATTAAAAAAAACCTTGCTAAAGAACATTTCATTGTAGGGTTTGATCATTTACTTAATGAAAGAGAGAAAGCAGATTTTGAAAGTTTAGGGATAGTCTTTTTAGAATATGTTCCAGAAAATTCCTGGATGATTTCATTAGATAGAAATGCTTTAGAAAATTTACTAAACAACAGTAATTTAAAAGTTTTAGAAAGATTAAGTAAAGAAGATAAGTTTCTTAATGTAAGGGAATCTAAAAGATTATCTGTTGCTAGTAAGAACAAAGAAAAAATAATTATTCGAGGAGAACTGTTCTCAGACGAGACTGAACAAAGAACAATCTTAGAAAAATATTCTAACAGCATTAAATTAGATCACAATTCATTTACGATTGAAATTGAAGAAAATCAGATTAACGATTTATTAGAGGAAGATTCAATCAAATGGGCAACAGACATAATTCCAAAATTAATAACAGACAATTCTAATTCTCAAGCAGTGATTGAAGTAAACATAATCCAAGCCACACCATATAATTTAACTGGAAATAATATTACTGTTGCAATGTGGGATGCTGGTTGGGCAGGCAACCATCAAGATATTAATAACAGAACCACTGTTGGAGATAATGGCAGCTCAGTACAAACGCATGCAACTCACGTTGCAGGAACCGTGATGGGAAACGGAACTTTAAATCCAACATATGAAGGGATGGCACCAGAAGCAAAACTTATAACTTATGAATGGTTCAATGATTTAACTGAATTTGACAATGAGTACAATTCTGCGATTAACACTTACAATTCTTCAATTTCTCAAAATAGTTGGGGTTATGGGCCAAGTCCATTAAACGAAGCTAATTGTCAAGGAGTTTTAGGAAATTATTATTCAGATAACGCGTGGGTAGATAATTTGACAAGATCAACAAACATTATCATTGTTTGGTCTGCAGGTAATCAAAGGTCTACTGGTGCTACTTATTGTGGTAGTTTAGGTTTCACTTATAACACAACAACACCTATGGGAACTTCTAAGAATACTATAACCGTTGGAGCTGTTGATGATTCTGGAGCTATGACATCATTTTCATCTTGGGGACCAACAGATGATGGAAGAATTAAACCGGATGTTGTTGCTAATGGGGATGGAGTTATTTCTACAGTACCAACAGACAATTATGCCTCAAGTGATGGAACTTCCATGGCTGCTCCGGCAGTATCTGGAACCCTAGCTTTATTAATTGAAGAATACAGAAACAAAAACTCTCAAGACCCAAATAACGCATTAATGAAAGCTCTTCTGCTTCACACAACAACTGATCTAAATAATACTGGCCCAGATTATACTACCGGCTGGGGTTTAGTCAACGCTTCTAAAGCAGTCACTTTAATAGATTATAACACAGACGTAAGAAATATATTTTATCTTAACAATATCACTGCAAGCGGAGAGAACATTACACAAACTGTAACATTAGATGGCACTGAAAGCGAATTAAGAATAACTTTGGTCTGGCACGATTACCAAGGTTCAACATTATTATCAACACAACTAATAAACAACTTAGATTTAATTGTTTTAAATTCTACAGGAAACCAACATTATCCTTGGACATTGGATAGTTCTAATCCTGGACAAGTTGCTGTACAAACTCAAGCAGATAATATTAATAATGTTGAACAAGTTTTAATTAATAATCCCAACGCTGGAGAATATACAATAATAATTAATGGAACATCAGTTCCTTATCCTAACCAAGAGTATGCTTTGATTGTTACTTCGGATTTAAACTCAGCCCCAAGTATAAACTTTACAGAATCAACATCAAATACTAATAGTTATCTAAACCAAGACTATATCATTGCAAATATCAGTTCAAACCAAAACTTAAACAATTTAACTTATTTCTTATATAACACTACAGATTTAATTAACCAAACTACTTATGATGCTATCCAAACAATCAATTGGACAAATTTAACAGAACAACAATATTTTTACAATGCTACTGCTTGTAATACTCAAACTTTGTGTTCAAACAGTGAAACCAGAACAATAACTTTGGATCAAACAGTACCTTTATTATTTGCCCACAACAGAACACCAGAAACAATTTACAACAATGATACAGTAATAATTACAATAAACATTACAGATGATAACTTAAACAGTTCTACAATTTATTTTCAAGCAAATCTTACGGGTAGTTTAACAAATCATTCTATGCAATTAGAAAATTCTGATAAATACAATTTCACAATTAATTCAACAGATTTAATTAATCAACAAACAGTGATTTACAATTTTGTTACTTTAGATTTAGCTAATAATAGTAACCAAACAGAGAATTATAATTTTACTGTTCAAAATAGAAATATTAGTTTGATCAATATTAGTAACCCAATTAATTCTACCGTTTTAGAATTGGGCAACTCAACACAATTTAATTCAACAGTTACTGATCCAGATAATGATACAATTATTTACTATTGGAACTTTAATGATGGAACAAACTCATCATTACAAAATCCTACAAAAACATTCAATCTTACTGGAACGTTTAATGTCGTTTTAAATGCTTCAGACAATTATGGTTCCTCAGAGACAGATAATATCACCATTATTGTTAATGATACTTTGCCACCAATAATCAATTCCATTAGTTACTTAACTGAACAACATCTTATCCGTGATGGGGATAATCAAACAGTTAATGTAACAATTTTAGATTATTCTGGGATTAATAATTTGACATTATCATTTAATTCTACTTTATTGAACGCTAGTAATTGTTCAAATACTAGTGTAACAAAAACTTGTTCATGGCAGTGGACAAACTTAATTATAGGAGATTACAATTTTACAATAAATTATACAGATGGTTTTACAACTCAACATAATAATGATTCAACTTACAATTTTACAGTTACAAGTTGTTCAGATAGTGTTCAAAATGGTGATGAAACTGGCACTGATTGCGGTGGGTCGTGCAGTGCTTGCTCATCTAGTTCTTCTTCAAGTTCGTCAAGTTCTTCCTCAGGTGGCGGTTCTTCTGGGGGTGGTGGCGGAATTTTACCAACAGTAACTACAATTGTCGATGAAGAACCTGTTGTTGAAGAAACTCCAAGTAGTTCATCAGGAGGTTCAAGCGCTCCTATTGAAGGACCAAGTATTGAAAATATTACTATTGATGGATTAGCTGATAAAATCAAAACATTTCAAGAAAATGTTTCCTTGTCTCCAGGAGAAGAAAGAATAATTTTAATTAATGATGATTTAAGTTTAACTTTAGAAGATTCAACCAATTTCATTGGAAAAGCATTTTTTGGTGGAGATAACAAAGAAGCAAATATTGAAGTGAAAATTTATCCAGATGGAATTAAAAGTATCACTCTTATTGAAAACGCTTATCAATACTTGGAGATTAATAGTGGTGAGTTATCAATTAAAGATATTACATTTAAAGTTAATTCTGAATGGCTAACAAATAACAGTTTTACTGAAAACAGTGTTGCTTTATATGGATGGAATGGTGATTCTTGGAATAGGTTAAATACAAAGTTTGTTGGTGAAACAAGTTATGTCTCAAAAAGTAGTAATTCTAAGTATTATGTAATTACTGCTGGAAATACGCCAGAAAGCCATTTCTTGGCAGAGAACTTTGTTTTAATAACTATGATATTGGCGGCGATAATAATTTCTTTAATTATTTATTGGGCAATTAGAAAAAAACCAATAAATGAAGAAAATGAAATCACCTCAGCGAATTAACTTAAAAGCGATATATTTATATAGAAATTTTATTTAATTAACTATAATGAAAAGAGGTATATTATTAACCATACTGTTAATTGTTCTAATTAGTTCTTTATCTTTAGCTGCAGTTGAGCAAGATAATACAAAATTAGAAATTCAAGAAAATCTTTTAGAAGATGAACAAACAGATTGTGTTTATTATTTTTATGGGGAGGGTTGTGAAGATTGCTTAGAAGTAAGTGAACATTTAATAAAACTTAATCAGAACTATCCTTTCGTAAATGTGCAAAAGTTTGAGATTTATCATAACATTAAAAACCAATTAAAGCTTGATAATTATTACAAAGCGTTAGGAATTCCTAAAGGTGCTCAAAGCATACCTGCCGTTTTTATTGGTAAAAGTTATTTTATTGGTAAGAACACTATAATTGAATTATTAGAAAATAGGGTTGAAGATAATGTTGGTTCAAATTGTCCTGCTTTAGATAGTTTATCTGTTGTTGGTGTTATTGGAGAAGGTTTCCCCGCAGATCCAATGGCAATGTTAACTTTTTCTAAGATTACCAGTTCAGCATTAATTGACACGTTTAAAACGGGTGGAATTGCTTTATTATTATTGCTTTTGATAATACTAACCCTCAACCAAGATAAAGAAAAAATGCTTAGGAGAGCAATCCTTTTCATTGCAGGAACTTATCTCGCTTACTTCTTTTTTGGGATGGGCATGTTAGACTTTTTTTATAATAACATTGCAGGAAAGATTTTTACTAAAATGGTGGGTATTTCTGCAATACTTTATGCAATTATTCGTTTCAAGATCTTTTTTGGTACTTGGGAAGTTCTAGTTAGACAGTTTCCAAAAGATCTTAAATCAATCCTTAAAAAAGATTTACATTATATCTTACTCCCACTAGGGATTTTTATCACTGGATTTGTGTTAAGCTTATTTACATTTTTTAGTTCAAGTGGCACATTAATTCTAATAAGAAGAATGTTTGAGACCGGAACAAAGAATTTCATGTTATTACCTTTATTACTGTACTACAACTTAGTCTTTGTAATCTTTTTTATTGCTTTAACAGTTATTTTTTACTTATTAAGAGTACGTTTAGAAACACACGCACATGAAAAAGGAAAAAATGATGAAAAAAAGAAAGATGTTTGGATGCGTCACAATTTTAAAGTATTAGATTTTGTTATCAGTACAATTTTGTTTATTCTAGGTATTGTACTTCTATTTGTTTAACTATACTAGGAAAGTATTTTTCTTTTATCTAAATGTTTATAACAATTGTTCTAATAATCAAGAACAGATGAGATTTATTAGAACTGAAGAATATTTAAAAATTGTTGATAAAAGTGAAGATGGGATTTATGACCAAGTCAATGAACTAAGAAAAAATTCTCCAGAACATATTAATCACAAAATTGTTGTCCACCCAAAAAAAGTTGACGAAAGTTATGTTGCTAGGGTAGAAGTGATTAGATTACCTATAAGCCATAACCAATCATCAAAAAGAGAGAATAAAAATAAAAGCATTATAGATATTTATGATCCTAATACAGCATTAGAACTGTTTGTAAAGTTTGGCAGGCAAGAAGCAGAAGAGTATTTAGAGATAAACGATTCTGAAATACAGTTAGAGGATAAACTTAATCTTAAAATTTCATCAAAAGATGAATTACTTTCAAGAATTGGAGAAAAAGGCCTATTTGAAACTGCAAATGAATATAAAATACCACCCGACTACATTTTTAATTTTCATGATATTAAATTACCGGAGTTACAAGACTTCTTTGGTTTTGCCAGAATCAGACCTAATGCCCAATATTCTTTAGAAGAAAAAGTGATGGTAGAAAGGGGTTATTTAAGCAATTTAAGAAAAAGAGGATTATTGTAAATAAATCAAGGTATATTTTTAGTACAATAACTTTTATATAAGTAACTTATTTTTATAGGTAAATGGTCTTAGATAAATTAGGAGATTCGTTAAAGAACACTTTAAGCAAGATTTCTAAATCTGCTTTTGTAGATGAAAAGCTAATTAATGAACTTGTTAAAGATATTCAAAGAGCACTTCTTCAATCAGATACTAATGTTAAGCTAGTTTTCGAATTAAGTAAGAACATTAAAGAACGTGCTAAAGAGAAAACTCCTCCTGGGATTACTAAGAGAGAACAATTAATAAAAATAGTTTATGAAGAACTTACTAATTTCTTAGGAAAAGAAGCACATGAAATTAAAATTAATAAAAAACCCACCCAAATAATGATGGTAGGATTGTTTGGTTCTGGTAAAACTACCACAACTGGAAAATTAGCTAAATTCTATAAAAAACGTGGTTATAAAATTGCAGTTATGCAAACTGATACTTGGCGACCAGCAGCTTACGATCAGTTAGAACAATTAGCTAAAGAAGTGGGAGTAGATTTCTTTGGGATTAGGGAGGAAAAAGACCCGGTTAACATTTATTTAGCATTTGAAAAAAAACTGAAAGATTATGATTTAGTCATTGTTGATACAGCAGGTAGAGACGCATTATCTGAAGATTTAATTGAAGAACTTAACAAAATTCATTCTGCGGTTCAAGCTGATGAAAAATTGTTAATTATTTCTGCAGATATTGGTCAAGCTGCTCAGAAACAAGCTCAAGCGTTCCATGATACTTGTAAAGTTACTGGCGTTGTTATAACTAAATTAGAGGGAACTGCTAAAGGTGGCGGTGCATTAAGTGCTTGTGCCGTTACTAATGCTCCAATCAAGTTTATTGGTGTTGGTGAAAAAGTTGACGATTTAGAAATATTCTATCCACAAAGGTTTGTCGGAAGATTAATTGGTATGGGTGATTTAGAATCTTTATTAGAAAAAGCTAAAGAAATCGTAACTGAAGATGATGCTAAAAAGATGCAAGAGAAGTTAATGAAAGGAGAATTTAACCTTGTTGACCTTTACGAACAAATGAAAGCCGTTAAAAAAATGGGTTCATTTAAGAAACTGTTAACTATGATTCCCGGGATGAGTTCAATGAACTTGCCCAAAGAAATGCTTGACGTCCAAGAAGGAAAGTTAGAGAAATGGCGTTATGCAATGGATTCTATGACTAGGGACGAGTTAGAAGATCCAGAAGTTATGAATGCTGAAAGAATTGACAGAATCTCTGCAGGTTCAGGATTAACCATAGCAGAAGTCAGAGAATTACTTAAACAGTATCGTCAGTCTAAAAAAATGATGAAAATGTTTAAAGGCGAAAAAGATATGAGTAAGATGATGAAACGTATGGGTGGTAAAATACCTGGTGGCATGAAGTTTTAAATTATGTTGTGGAACTGAGCAAAGCGAATGTTCCACTTGAGTGAATTTCAATCAAATCTTTAGCTTGCCTAAAGATTTGTGATGGAGCGTATGGGTGGTAAAATGCCTGGCGGCATGAAGTTTTAATGTTATGTCGTGGAACCGATTAATTAATTACAAAATTGAGGTGGATGAAGATGGGTTTAGCAGTCAGAAAATTAAAAGAGAGTGTTGTTATAAAACAAATTGATCAATTAATTGTAGATTTAGAAGGTATGCGAGAAGAAGTAAGAATGATTGAAAAAAAGAAAAATTCTTCTTTAAAAGAATTGATTGCTTTTTTTAAACGGTTTAAAAGTTCAACTAAAGATTTATCTATGCAATTACAAATTTTTATGGGCGAACGATCATAAGAGAAAATTTGCATTATTTGGAACAAAAGTGAAAGAGTTTTTGAAGAGATTCAAAAATTAATTTTAACACCACTGTTTAATGACAAATGGTGCCAAAAGCTTTATAAATAGGACTAATTCTTAGTATATTAGACTAAATAAAAATGGCACAACTAAAATTCCAAACATTATCTTTTGAAGAAAGTAAAGAAGAACTAAAAGTTAATCTCTTAAAAAATTTCCATTGTAAAATCCCATTAAAAGAATTAAATTTGATTGGCCCATTTAAGTTTATTGATAGTCACACAATAGAATTTGTCGATACTTACGATTATAAAGCGGAAAATAAGTTTTCTTTTTTACTAACTAAATACTTTAAAGAATTAAAAAATTCCATTAGTGGTAATAAAGCAATTTATATCCATAAAAATTCAGGAATACCTTTAATGGGTAATGTCTCTTTTGGAATAGTTTATAGAAACACTTCTTTGATTGAGATTAAGCCAGTTACTTCTTGTAATCTTAACTGTATTTATTGTTCTGTGGGAGAAGGTAAAAAGTCAGACAAAAATGATTTTGTGATAGAAAAAGATTACTTAGTGGAAGAATTACAAAGATTATTAGATTTTGTTAAAGAACCTGTAGAAATACATATTGGTGTACAAGGAGAACCTTTCATTTACGCAGACCTAATTCCATTAATAGAAGATCTTTATAATAATGAACAAATTACTGTGATTTCTGCTGATTCAAACTTTACTTTAGTCACAAAATCCCAGCTAGATTTACTTTCAAAGTATAAAGATAAACTAAGATTCAACGTTTCTTTAGATGCAATGGATAATAAGCTTGCAGAAAAGTTAGCAGGAACAAAATATAATTTAGATTATGTTATTGAAATGATCAAATATGCTGTTAAAAAAGAAATTAATATTTTAGTTGCTCCAGTATTCATTCCTGGTTATAATGATGAAGAATTAGAAAAAATAACAAACTTTGTTAAAGAGTCAAATTTAGAAGCAAAAAGTAAACACCCAGTTATTGGCATCCAAAACTTTTTGAATTATAAAACTGGTAGAAACCCAGTAAGAGCAAAAAATTGGGAAGAGTTCTATTCAATGATTGATGACTTAAAATGCAAAACGGGATTAAAACAAAAATTGTCTGCAACAGATTTTGGAATTAAGAAAACTAAAGAGTTAGATAAACCGTTCCAAATAGATGATGTGATTAATGCAAAATTGAAATCGGAGGATAGGTTTAAGAATAGTGCTCTTGCTGTTGCAAAAAATAGAGTGATTTCGATCCCAAATATAGATTTTAAAAAAGAACGGAAAGTTAGAGTTAAAATCACTCGTGATAAACATAATATTTTTGGAGGAAGAATTGTTTAAAATGACAGATATATACGATTTATTTAAAGAACTTAAAGATAAAAAAAGTTATGGTGCGTTTGACGAATTAAGAGACTCCTCATTTCAAAATAGAATTTTTACTGAAGCTGATCCTAGAACAATTGCTGATTATGTTAATACAATTGGAGAAGACGATAATTTAATTATTGAAAATTTTGGAGAAGACTCTTTAGAACATTTGACTTATTTAAATATGTTTTCAGACAATGATTATACTCAAAATCCTCAAGAGTTACAAGAGCAAACTAAAAAGCAATATAATATCCCCGGCCGAGGAGAAAATCCTACAGTTACTTATGGAATGTTAAAACAATGGATTGTTGATTTCTGTGAGTTAAATAAGAAGCCTCTGCCTAAAGGGTTTCATGGCAGAAACATGATCCAATTATTAGGAATGTATAACGGGATGCAAAAAAATTACGATTTTAGTATTGATGATATATTAGAAAAAAAAGAAGATAATTAGAATGACAGGAGAACAAAAAGATTTAGGATCTGTAATAGAATCATTAGATAAACAAAAAAGTAGTGAAAGCTCTAAAAGAAGAAGGGAAGACATTCTTAATGATTTAAGATATAAATCTAACCGGGTGGAAAGTGCTAGTGAGGTATTAGAATTGGTTTTAAACACTTTAACAGAACGTGGATATAAAGGAACCCGGATGTGGGCAAGAGATAGAGAAAAATATAAGTTAGTTGCTGCTGCAGATTTTCCTAAAGTGTTGTTAGAGAAAGAACCAAGTTTTATTCCAAATAATGGTTTATTAGAAAAAATTCTTAAACGAGAAGGAAAATCAACTTATTTTGAAGATGTTACAAAAGAAAATTCTTTAATGACCGGACCATTTGATCCTCTTAATTATATTTTAGCAAGGTCTCCTCAAGCAGTTAGGACGTTAGCTTTTCCATATTCCAGTTTTTCCAATAATTTAGCATTAAAAGATTTTAAAGGGTTAATGGTGGTAAATTATGATCCTGCTGACCCCAAAGATATTGAATTAGATAAAACCGGAAAAGTTTCTGCTAATGAAGATAAGTTTTTAGGAAGAATTGCTGAATGGGTAGTAGCAGACAAAGTTGTAAGAATGATGGAATTGAACAGAGAATGTTCAACTGGGTTATACAACCAAACAAAATACCATAGTGATTGGGATAGATATGTTAACAGATTTCATATTACTGGAGAAACTCAAGGGTTAATAAATATTGATATTGATAAATTAAAAGTCTTTAATGACACTTATGGGCATATAGCAGGAGATAGAATGATTAACAGTTTCGCAGAAATGTTAAGAACCATGGAAAGTAAAGACATTCGACCATACCGCCAAGGAGGAGATGAATTTGCTGTGATTGTTAGGGGAGATTTAGCACGTGCTAAAGAGTTAGGAGATTATATTTTAGAAAACACAAGAAACGTTTGGGTTCCAGAAGGAGCAGATCCAAGAACAGCAAGTATTGGAATAGCAATGATAGAACAGGAAATTATCAGCGGCGATGAATGGGCCAGAAATGCAGATGACGCGGTCTATGAAGCAAAAAAAAATGGTAGAAACCAAGTTTTTGTTTATAAAAAATGTGATTAAAATGAAATCAAACATTGTCATTTGTTTATCACACTTAATGGAAAACGATCTTTTACCAACAGAACAAGGTAAAAAAAGAGTGAATGTAGCGATTCAAGAATATCTTAATGGTAATACTAATTATTTAATCATGTCTGGAGGATTTTCCCAAAAAGAAAAACCAATTACACAAGCGGAGGCAATGAAAGTTTACGCAATTTCTCAAGGAATTAAAAAAGAAGAAATTATTTTGGAAGAAGAATCTTTAGAAACAGTTGCACAAGCAGCGTTTACCAAAAAAAGAATTATCGTCCCAAATAATTGGAAGAATATTACTGTTGTTTCAAGTAATTATCATCTCCCGCGAGTTAAAGGGATATTTGATTTTGTTTATGGAGACAATTTTAAAATAAATTATTTTGAGGCAGATTCTGAGTTAGATAATGACATCCCAACATTAACGAATGAAGTAAAATCATTAATGACTTTTATTTCAACATTTAGAGGTATTGAAAGAGGAGATACAGAAAACATTTTAACCAGATTATATGAATCTCATCCTATTTATTGTCCAGATAAAGTAAAACCTATTAATGAACAACTATTAATAAGAAAATATTTATTTGACAATAGTTTAGGCTTTTAACATTTAATTAGTTGATTTGCTTATAATTAAAAAATAAAATAATTAAAAAATAAGAAATAATTGATTTTTCAGTTAAGAAAAATTAGAAACTTAGAGTTTCTATTTCTTTTTGTTAAGAAAGATTAGAAATGGTTTTATCATTTCTATTTCTTTTTACCCTTCTTCTTTGTTAACCCTTTATTGACAACAATCCAGCGGTATGTCCACCAAAATATTGTTGAGATTAAAAATACAGTAATTAATATATACACTACTTTTAATAAACCCCAACCAGCCATCCAGTGGCCACCTTTCGCACCATAAAATGCACAAGTTCCAGTTTTATTTTTAAGACCATCAGCAAGAACTAATGGTAAAGCTGAAACTGTTGACAGAACACTTATTACTATTTTTTTCATTATAATACACCTCTTTTTTTAAGATTAGAATTACTTAGAACTATTTTGGAGTATTTAATATTTTCCTTATGCTAATAATAGTTGTAATAGATTAAACAAATAACCAATAAATATTATTGATAAAGCTACAATTCCAAAAAAGATTAATATTAATTTTAGTTTCATTGCCCTTCTAAGAATAATTGCCTCTGGTAAACTTAAAGCTGCAGTGGCCATCATAAAAGCAAGAGCAGTTCCAATAGGAACACCTTTCTGAAACAAAACTACAGCTATCGGAACTATTGCTGCACAACTCCCATACATGGGCACTCCTAAAATTACAGCCAACGGAACTGTAAATATTCCACCAGATTCCATTATTCGTTGAATAAATTCTTGAGGAACATAATTATGGATAATAGCTCCGAATCCGACACCAATCAAAACCCATAACCAAATTTTTTTGGTAATAGATAATGCTTCGTTAATTCCAAACCTAAACCTTTCTTTCAAACTAGAATAAATAATTTCTTTGAGTTGTTTTCGAGAAGTGATTAAGTCTTTTTCCAAATATTTTTCCAAATTTAATTTTCCTAAAACAAATCCGGCAATCACACCAATAGCAACTCCACTTAAAACATAAGCCAAAGTTATTTTCCAACCAAAGAATCCCAACATTAAAACTACTAAATATTCGTTAACTAAAGGAGAAGTAATTAAGAATGAGAATGCCACTCCTAAAGGAACTCCTGCTTCTAAGAAACTAAGAAAAATAGGAATTGAAGAACATGAACAAAATGGAGTGATTGCTCCAAATAAAGAAGCAACCAGGTTACTAAATCCAGGAAATTTCTTACCTAACCACTGTTTAATTTTTTTTTGTGACAAATAAGTTCTTAAAAAACCAACTGCTGTAATTAAGATAATTAGTAGAACAATTATTTTTATAGAATCATATAAAAAAAAGTTAATAGATTGTGTTACTGTTGAAGCTGGATCTAAATTAAACAAACCATACAAAATCCAGTCAACGATTATTTGGAGCACTTTTTCTTATCTGAACAACAGCAACCACAAGGATTTTCTTTAGCTTTCTCTTCCAGTCTTTTATCTATCTTGTCCATTAATCTTTTGATAAAACTTTTCTTTTTCATAAAAGAAAGAATTAGTTAATGATATTTAATACTTTCCGAACAACCATTGTGGCATAACTGCCTTTTCCTAAACTGAATGATACTTTAACTTTCTTTTTATTGATATTTAATTCATCTTTTTCTGTGATTTCTATTTTCATATCAGTTATATCAGTGAATGCGTTTCTCAAATCCCCTTCCATACTCAATTCAGGTATTTGTTTGATCACAAAATCAGAATGTTTTAGGTTTTCTTTTTTCATAATTTGATTGATGGTTTCTTTTGTTTCAGATGTAACTAAAGTATCATCGAATCCGATTAAAGGAATTGTTAAATCTAACTTTTTTTCAACAAATACGAAATGACTTAAAGAATAAGCAACTTCTTTAACAACTTTACAATTTTTCTTTAAATATTCAACAAGAGTTTCATTCCACAAATAACTTTGATAAGCATGAACGTACATCATTAACAATCTTTTAGGTAATTTTTTCATCGCGCCGATAAAATCGTTAGGGTGTTTATCTAAATGTTCATCTGCCCGAGAATCACCCATCAATTTAACAGCATCTTTAAACTCTTTCTTAACTAAGTGTCTACCAATATCGACGTTATGGACAGAAAATCTTTGCTCATCAAAATAGTTAGCCACAAAATTAATTTGTTGGATAATAGGTTCTTCTAAATCTCGAACAACAATTTCAAATTTGTTTCTTTCCAAATCACCAAGAGAGATGGGTTTATTGCCGTAACCAAGAAGTTTAAGTTCAACATTATCAATATTAATGGAAGAAATTCTTTCTTTACTAACTTTAAAAACAGAAACCATTTGTGTGGTTACAGCGTTTTTATCTTTACTACCAGCAAAGCCAATATCTTTCTCTTTAATCTTAAGCTGTTTAGCTATCTCTCTTACACAATCTAAAGTGTTTCTGTTTTTCTTCTTTAACGATAAATAAGCAAACTTCCCTGAGTCTTTCATCTCAACATTACTTACTTCAGTTACAACGAAATCTTCAGGAATTTGTTTGAGTATGTACATGTTATTTTCATTTACAACAAACATTATAAAATTAACTTTTTATTTTATTCACTGATTAGTAAAGAAATATTTATAAATAAGCTCATTTTAAGAATAATTAATGAAAACTAAATCCTATTTTGCTCAACCTACACCTGGACAAATCAAAAGATATACAAATGTTAGAGAAGCATCTTCTGACTTAGTAAATCAAATATTAGACTTAGCAAAAGATGATGCTTTAATCATTAAAACAAGATTAATTCCACAGGGACACAAAACTTCTAAGAAATTTATGAAACATGCAGTTGAAATTAAAACAAAAAGATTTTATTCATTAGAAGAAGCCATACAAACCAGAAGAACCCCAGTTCAACTTAGAGAAGAAGCATTTAATGATTTACGTACTCCATTTAAATGTGGCTATTCATTCAAACCTTTTTTAGGTAATGATAAAAAAACAAGAAGGGTTTCTTTAGTAGAATGTTTAGAAGGAACAAAACTTTATTGTTATGTTCATCAAGAAAATTCAAATTCAATAACTCCATCAATAACTGTTAAACCATATGATGATGCAGTAAGAGTTGATAGAGAAGGTGCAGAAATATTAGTTAAAGTTCCTTCAAGAATGAAAAAAGCCCCTCGTTATGAATTTAAAGTTAGTTCCGTTACGGTTGCTGATACAAAAAATAAATGGGCCAATGCTTACAATATTTCCACAGACCATGATTGTCAAAGTAAAAGGTTTAATATTAGATATGCTTATGATTGGGACAAAGAAAGTTCAAAAGTGTTTAATTTCTGTGCTCACGAAGTTGCTGCCTATTTAGCGATTGTTGATTATTATTGGACAGAAAAGAAAAACGTTATTCCTTTACAGATGAGCCAATTTGCAATTCCTAATAAAGAAACAGTTGATTATTACAATAAATTATCTAAAAATTGTTTAATTCAAGAAAACGGAGAAAAAACAAGAAAATTAAATCAGGCAGAAAAAGAGATTTTGTTATGGGGACTTGTTAAAAAACTAGGACATGATAACACTTTTTTCGCCAAAGATAAAGTTAGAGATTATAACTTTTAAAACATAAATTCCATAAAAATAATTCTTGTATTCTTACTATTATCAAAGAAAATTTTACTCTTACAAACTTTAAAAAATTCAAATGCTCGGCCTTCATTAGTTTTAATTTCCTTTTCGTAAACCTCTTCAGCATTAAAACCTTTGCCAAGCTGTTCAATCCCAATAATAAAACCTTTTTTACCAAACCATAAATGAAATTTTGAGGGTGCTTTAAATTCGGAGTGATTCAATGCGTTACTTCCAACTTCATTAATAAAATAAGCAACTTCGTCATTAAGATCTTTTTCGATCCAATGATATAAATCAAAATCTGTGTTGTAACGTTGATTAATCAAATCAATAATCTCTTGCTTAGCATTCCCATAAGTATCTACGATCTCGCAAGAGTTCATGTAATCTTTAACAACTTTTTTATCATGAATTATAATCTCATGATACCCGTCTGTTTGAATTTCTTCTAATGCTAATTGAGAATTATGTTCAAAGTTAAGAGTCATAAAAAATGTAAAAAAGAAATAAGTATAAAAAATTATGGTTTATATCTTTCCATTGTTCTTGGGAAAGGAATTGCATCTTTAATTGTATCTAATCCACAAATCCAAGCAATTAGCCTTTCAACACCTAAACCAAAACCACCGTGTGGAACAGTCCCATACCTTCTAGTATCAAGATAAAACTCATATTCTTTAGGATCTTCTCCATCATCAACAAGCCTTTGCTTAATTTTTTCAATATCGTGCTCTCTGTGAGAACCACCAATAATTTCTCCGTAACCTTCTGGTGCTAAGAAGTCACAACCTTGAACAACGTCCGGATTATCAGGATCTTCGGTCATGTAAAAAGCTTTAACTTTTTTTGGATAATGAGTACAAATTATTGGAACATCATAAAGTTTAGTTAACTTTTCTTCCTCAACGGTTCTAAGATCCTTACCCCATTCAACTTCAAAGTTACATTTTTCTTTAAGAATTTTTAACGCCTCTGTGTAAGTCATCCTTATAAAAGGTTTTTTTACAGTTGGTTCTAACATTTTTGGATCTCTTTTAAGAATCTCTAACTCAGGAAGATGTTTCTTTAAAACTTGAGCAACAACGTACTTCATCATTTTCTCACCATAATCTTGAATTTCTTTAAAGTCTGCCCAAGCAATTTCCATTTCACAATGCCAGTATTCAGTTAAATGTCGAGAGGTTTTAGATTTTTCTGCACGGAAACTAGGAGCAATGGTATAAATTTTTTCTAATGCAAATATTGCTGGTTCTGCATACAATTGCCATGTCTGTGCTAAGAAAACATCTTTTTTATCAAAATACTTCACTTCAAATAAATCTGAACCACCTTCACATTGTACTGCCTGAAATATAGGGCTGTGATATTCATAGAACCCTTCTCCTTTGAAAAACTCATCTAAAGCTCCGAAGACTGTACTTCTAATTTTTAAGATAGCAGTCATTTTTCTACTTCTTAACCAAAGATGCCTATTATTAGCTAAATGTTCTTTAGAAAAATCTTTAGTGATGGGAAAATCTTCTGACTTCCCTACAATAGTATAATCTGTAACTTGAATCTCAAAACCGTTAGGAGCACGATCATCCTTTTTTATTTCTCCAACAATTTCTATAGAAGTTTCAACTTGAGTTTTATCAATCTCATCCCAAGTATTATCAAAATTCTTTCTATCAAAGATACATTGAATAATATTAGTTGAGTCTCTTAATGTAATGAACTTAAATTTATTGCTTCCTCTTTCTCGATGAACCCATCCTCTCACAGCAACTTTACCTTTGCCTTTCTTAATCGCTTCTCCAATTGATACGAATTTCATTCTTAGAAAGAGTAGGGTATTTTTTATAAAGCTTTCTTCCTCGCTTTTAAATAATTCTTGTAAAGCAGTTCAGTAGTTCTATTTGCAAAAGGTTTCTTTCCATAAACAGGGATTGGTTCTGCCATAACATAATCCCACATTTCTTTCTTATTTTTACCAAGTATTTTCATAACTGCGGGAAAACCTTTCTCAGTTGCAATCCAAATAAAATCTAAATCTTTAAAAATATTTAAGATTGGATCTTCATAAATTTTAAGATCTCCTAAAGCCCAATTGTCATGAACAGAAACATAATAACTGATTTTTTTAATTTTCTCTTTTGGATAATTTACTTTTTCTAGAATCTCTTTAGCAATTTTCTTGCCAGCTTTCATGTGCGCTTTTCTTAAATCCAAATTAAACGGATTATCTTTAGGAACTTCTGCATAGCCAACATCATGCAGAATAACTAATGGTAACAATAAACTATCATCAAGCTTTTCTTTCTCACAAACTAATAACGCATCCTTCATCATCCATTCAATATGATCAATGTCCATCGGACGGCCTTTCTGATAATACGGTTTAGCTAACTTCCAGATTTGTTGATAAATGGGTTTCATTTTTTGTAAACTATCTTTATCCACAGCTTCTTGAACCAGGTTAAAGTTAACGTTGATAACACAAAAGCCAATGCTGGAACAATTGAATTAATGAACGGTTTTGGTAAACCTGCAAAGTAAAAGAAGATTACAATAACAGCATAAGTCAAAAGCGCAATAACAATCTTTCTAGACCAACTAGTTTCCCAGGCTTTATCTGCTTCTACTCTTTTATTCCTTTGTTTGATTTCAATCAGTTCTTTTTCTAGATTCATAAACATCCCTCATTACAAAATTTTCTTTATTTTTATTCCAATAATCAATAAAAAGTTTACCATGTAAATGATCAATCTCGTGTTGTAATAATTCTGCAAGATGACCTTTTGCTTTAATTGTTTTTTTATTTCCATTAAAGTCGTAGTATTCAACTTCAATTTCAAAAGGTCTTAACAATCTAATAAAAAAAGTAACATCAACACTGAAACAAGAATCCCAATACCAGGATTCCTTCTTACTCTTATAAACTATTTTAGGATTAATTAAAAAATCTTCAAACCCTTTCATTTTAATATAAATTGCCTTTTTTAAAACTCCAATTTGAACTGCAGCAATTCCTCTTCCAAGTTTATGTTTTTTCCTAAAAGCAATCAAAGTATCATGTAAGTTTTCTTTTAAATGTTTTAACTCTTTGGTTCCAAAATGAGTGATGGGAGAAGACTTTTTTCTTAATAATTTATCACCTACTTTAACAATTTTCTTAACTGCCATATTTGTAACAAATATAAAAGAATATAAAAAAGTATTGTTTAAAGCAAAACTACACCTTTCTTTTCGAACTCTTCTTCAACTTCTTCTGGCCATATCGAAGCTTGTACTTCTCCCACGTGCGCTTTCTGCAACATTACCATACAAAGTCTAGATTGACCAATACCACCACCGATGGTTAAAGGCAGTTTCTCTTCCAGAACTGCTTTATGAAAAGACAATGATTTCCTTTCTTCAAGACCCATATGTTTCAATTGAATCTCTAATGATTCTGCAGCTACACGAATTCCCATTGAAGATAATTCTAAAACATCTTCTCTTACTAAATCCCAAACTAAAATGTCACCGTTTAATCCTCTTTTTCCTAGAGAAGTTTCTGTTGACCAATCATCATAATCTGCTGCTCGAACATCATGCGCTTCTCCAGACTTCAAAGGATGACCAATACCAATTAAGAATACCGCTCCATGTTTCTTAGCAATTGCTTTCTCCCGTTCTTTCATAGATAATTTTGGATAAAGATCTTCCAATTCTTGAGCATGAAGAAATGTTATGGATTTAGGTAATTTAGATTTCAAGGCAGGATATTTTTTTTCAACAACTTTTTCAGTTTCTAAAATTGCAGCATAAATCTTTTTAACAGCTTTTTTCAAAAAAGGAATTGTTCTTTCTTCTTTAGAAATAACTCTTTCCCAATCCCACTGATCAACATAAATGCTATGTATTGGTGAGATATCCTCATCTTTTCGAATTGCATCCATGTCTGTATATAATCCAGTTCCATGTTTGAATCCATATCTTCCCAAAGCATGACGTTTCCATTTTGCTAAGCTATGCACAACCTCAACTGGGGTTTTACTAAACTTAACTTTAAAATCAACCGGAACTTGTGTTCCCGCTAAATCGTCTTGCAAACCTTTGCCAACCATTAAAAATTTTGGTGCAGTAACTCGATGTAAAGATAATTTTTTAGCTAATTTAGTTTGAAATGTGTCTTTGACTAACTTAATTGCTTCTTCAGTTTCAAAGAAACTTAATTTTGATTTATATCCTTTTGGTAAGATTTTCATTTTATTCCGAACCCCCTTTGTGAGGAATGATTAAAAATATTTTAATATTTTTCATTTTAATTTCCTCCTTTGATAGTTTGATTTAATAATCATAACTATTTATGATTTCCGATTTAGCACCCGGGATATCCTAATTTCAACCCCATCTTCATTTCCCATTTAATTCGTTTCAATTCCAATTCTAATTCTTTTTCAGGAGTCATTTTATTTTTCCTCCCATTTTTTTGCGGTAATCACAGCTCCACTTTCATACAATCCTTTTTCAACTCTATCCTTAACTTCATCGAGAGAACTAATACAATCTTCAAAGAATGAAATTATTTCTTTTCCTAAATCAGTTACTTCTTCTTTCTTTTTAATTGCAATACTATAGGTAAGTTTTTCTTCATGGATAGTCCTATAATGAACTGGGCCATATTTTTCCCTTGTCTTAATTTCTTCTTTTAGAGATTGCATCCAGTCTTTTAGTTCTTCTGCTTTAGCTTTTGTTTTTTCATCGTACAAATACATACCTGTTTCTTCCACTAAATCAGAATGTTTAACAGTTTCTGAATGGCCCCCATCAGTTAGAACCCATTCTTTTTCAGTAACTCGCATTCTTCCTCCCATTCCGCATACCCATTTATCTTTGTCTTGGTAATGTCCACTAGGTCCGTGCCACACTTTTTCTTCCCATTCATGATATAGCTCGCCAACTTTAACATCGTACGCATATACACCTATTAATTCACCTAATCCAAATCCCATTTTGTAATCTGATAGTATTGTTTGAACCTCCGGTGCAAGGGTTTCGTATTGATCTAAAGTTACAAGTTCACTAGTTACTCCTTTAATCGCTTCTAACATTGATTCTTTCGTACGATCAATTAGCCTCAAGTCTAGTTCTTTCTTTACAATTACATCTAGGCATTCTTCTTTTTCAGTTATTACTTTTTTTGTAATTTTCATTTTTTCCTCCCGAACACCTACTTCCACCAAAAAAATTAAGATAGAGAATATGTTTCTGTCAAAACCTTTTCATCATGTTCTCCTGCATAAAACCGGTAACTATCTTCAACAACATCTCTAATTGTTGAATGTTCATGAAATGGTTTTCTCCCTTCTCTTACTAATTCAAATCCCATTGTTAAATCTGTACCACTAACCCTATATATCCCCGGAACTCTAATTTCTTCACTAATTTCAGTTTTCAATAGTTCAGTTAGTTCTACTCTTTTTTCTTTCCAATCGCTACAACTTACTAAGCTTTTTACATCAAATGTGAAACAAGCAAAGTCACCCACCTTTGGAATGTGTCCTCTATATGGGAACAAAGGCATATAACCGCTCATCATTCCTGCGTCCATGGAAATTGCATACTTATCTTCCTTAATTGCTTCTACACCTAACAAAGTTTCAATCCTAGCTAAAGTCTCTTTTACTTCTTCAGTACTAGTTTCTGGTATTCCAATTCTCATAAAGTATTCTTCTTTCATTTTATTTTTCATCCCCTTATTTTTTTATTTTTTAAACACCTAAACCTCTTTTGTTATAATCCATATAACAGACAAAGTATTTAATTTTACTCCAGAAAAAGTGGTAAAAATGGCAAAAATCACGAAACATTTATATAAACACGGAACATTTGTTCCAATATGAAGCTTGAAATCGACGAGAAAGACAAACAGATCCTAGAAATTCTTCAAGAACATAGTGAGTACACTACAAGACAGATTTCTAAAAGAACATTATTACCAGCAACCACCATCCATAACAGAATTAAAAAACTAAAAAAAGAAAAGATTATCAAAAAGTTCACAGTAGATCTAGATTATAAACAATTAGATAAAGGATTCTCAATAATTGTATTAGTTTCTGTTGACTACAAATCATTAAGGGAACTAAAAAAAGATCAACATCAATTAGCAAAAGAAATCAAAATGCTTCCGGAGGTGGATGAAGTTTCTGTTGTTACTGGTGGCACAGATATTGTTATACGCGTTCGTGTAAAAGATGTTGAAGCATATGATCAATTCTTATTAAAAAAGTTTCAAAACATTCCAGGAATTGATAAAACTCAATCTTTGGTGGTTATACATGAGAAATAACTATTCTAAAATAACCATCCCAATTGCATAAAGTATAAAAGAAAAATTCGCTACACTTTATTAAAATGAGATATCTAACCATATTATTCCTAATTTCAATGTTGTTGCTCAGCTCTTGTACAGTGAGCACTGAAAAAGCTAACGATGAGTGTTCTTCTTTAGAAGGAACGCAAAAAGATGATTGTTATTTAGAACTAGGAAAATGTTCTAAGATAGATAATAAAGTAGTTAGAGATTCCTGTGTAATAGAGTTAGCTAAAACTAAGAAAGACATTAAAGTTTGTAAATTAGTTGTTGATGACAAAGCAAACGCCCACTGTCAAGAAGAAATTGCAATTATTACAGAGAACCATGATTTATGTAATGAAATCAAAGATTCTTACTGGGAAAACAATTGCCATTATCATTTAGGCATTAACACAAATAATCATGATTATTGTACTTTAATTACAACCCCTACTCAGAAAGAAGAATGCTTAAAAAAAGTAGCTTTTTCAACAAATGATTGGATGATTTGTGAGTTATTAAGTTTAAGTGAAAAAGAAACGTGCTTATATAAAATTGCTAAAACCGCTGGAGATGTTAATATTTGTGAAAAACTGACACAACCAATTAACAAAGAAGCGTGCAAATTAAAAGTTGCAAGAATTATCGGCAATCAACAGATTTGTAACACAATTACTATCAATCAAATTAGAAGTGATTGTAACAAATACTTTACTAGTAAAAAATTAGAATAGATTTCTTTTTTTATTTTGTTTTATTTTATTCCTTACCAAATTTCTTCAAAATACTAGAAGTAGTTATAATATCAAATCTTCTGGACAAAAGTAATATATTTTACTATTATTTTTTGTTCGTAAAAACTAAAGAATATTAATTTTTTGAACAGAAATAATATGCTCCGCTATTATTTCTTGTTCCAGTTATATTTCCTAGTAGTGGCAGTTTCTCCGTAACCACAAGAAGCACATTTCTTTTTCCTTACGTGGTATGAATGTCCACCGCACCTTCTACAGATAATGTGAGTTTTCTTACCCGATTTTCTACCCATACTGGGTGTTCCTTTTGTCATTTTTTATTCCTAAATTTAAATTTTAAGCTGGTGAGATTATTGTAATAGTATCTCCTCTGATAAAGACAGTTCCTAATTTTCTTTTAACTTCTCCATCTCTGTGTTCTTCAGCTTCATCTAACACTATGTTAATATGAATGTCAAATGCTTTTAATTTTCCAACATATTTTGATCCATTTTTTAAATCAACTAGTACTGCTTTTCCTCTTGCTGCATTTAAAGCATCTAAAGGTCTTGAATTTTCTTCCATTTTAATTATTACACCCCATTATATGAATAATCTCAAAAGAAGGTAGGTGTTTTATAAATGTTTCTAAAAAAATAGTTGTGGGTTTTAACTAATGAGTTATAAGCTTTAATGACCCCATAACTAATTTCCAAAACCCTTATAAACAAACATCTATTTTAAAACACAATGGTAAACTACATTAAATTACAAAAAGAAATTAAAGATTATGATTCTGAACGAGAGAAACTTATCAAAAAATCAAGAGACGTTTTAAAATTAAGTAAACAAGTGATTTATGCTGTGCATAGAGATGAAATCTCTGAAGCTGCAAAATTAATTAAACTAATTGAATCTGAAAAAAAGAAACTTGATCAAATGGCTCAGTTTAACAAAAAAATGGGTTCTGAAGGAAGTTATAAAGTTGCCATTCAAGAATATGTAGAAGCAATTTTGTATTATAATTTTGTAAAAACTGGAAAACTTAAAGAACTAAATGTTTCTGCTGAACATTTCTTATTAGGGTTAGCAGACCTTCCTGGAGAATTGGTTAGAAAAGCAGTCTTCTTAGCAGGAAAAGGGGGAGTTGATAAAGTTATTAAGATTAAAGATGAAGTTGACAATATTTACGGACAGTTACTTAAGTTTGACTTCAGAAGTAATGATATCAGAAGAAAAGTTGATGCGGTTAAGTATGATTTACGTAAATTAGAAGATTTGGTATTAGATTTGAAGTTAAAGAAAAGGTAATAAAGAAAACTTTTAATATAACTTAATGATTCAAATTAAAAATAAGAGTTCTTAGATGTTTGGAGAGATAAAAATGATTGAAGAACATATTTTTGGAGAAGGAAATACTAAATGTGTTGACGGAGACAAAAAATTATACACTAGAAAAAATAATGAGCAATGTTGTGGGATTTCTTGTTTTAAAACGGAAAATGGTTGTTCTTACTTAAACCAGACTTTAGTAATACAAGATGGTTATACTTCAGCAAGTACAGGAAGTAAACCAGTTGAATATTTTGGTTGTGATTTTAAGAAACAATAAAATGACAGGAAGTCAATTAGAAGAAAGTGTAGGGAGATGTGTTAAAAAAAATTCTCGTTATGAAAATGATGGGCTTTGTACATTATCTGCAGATGCAATAGATGTTCCTTGTAAATATTTTAATACTGAGACTAAAGGAATTCAAAGTGTCCGAGATGCAAACACAACTGAAGGGTTTAGGCCAGCCATTTGTTATGGGTGTGATTATAAATGAAATCAATTGGTGATATTATAAAGAAATGCCAAGATAATTGTGGGGCACAAAGATTAAAAGCACCTGGAGACAGAGGGTACTTTTGTGGTTTGTCATATGACAATTACGCTATAACTTGTTCAGAATTTGACCCAGAAAGAACATATAAATTTGGTTTTGGTCCAGAATATAGTGGATGTAAATTCAATGGGATTTTACAATCTTTAGGACATAAAAAAGAAAGAGCAGTATTCTGCCCAAAAAGAAAGACAAAATAACCCCTCTCCAGTTACAAAACCAAAACATTTATAAAGTAAATTAGTTCTAAAGTAAATATGAAGATTCTGGCCCTTAGCGACTTACATGGAGATAAACACCTCGCTAAAAAGATGGCTGATAGAGCCGAAAATGAAAAAGTAGATCTAGTTTTATTGGCGGGTGATTTAGCTGATGCTCAAGGAAGTGTTGAAGGTTTAGTTGGACCTTTTAGAGCTAAAGGTATTGAAGTAGGAATTGTTCCCGGCAATCATGAGGGAATGGCAGAGATTGGTTTTCTTGTTGAAAAATATGGGGCAAGAAATATGCATGGTTATGTTTTCAAGAAAGGTGAAGTGGGAGTTTTTGGTTGTGGTTACGGCAATATTGGACCACATCAATTAAGTGAGAAAGATGTCTTTAACACCTTGAAAAGAGCACATGACTCTTTAAAAGATGTAAAAACAAAAATTATGTTAACTCACACTCAACCAGAAGATAGCATTATTGGTTTAGGGATTTTTCCTGGTTCGGAAGGAATTAGAAAAGCAATTGACGAATTAAAACCAGATTTACATTTATGTGGCCATATTCATGAGTCTGACGGTATTGAAGAAATGATAGGTAAAACAAGAGTAGTTAACGTAGGTCGAAAAGGCAAAATATTTGAAATTTAATATTTAATTCTTTTTCTCTTTATTACCACTTGGTGGTTTTCCATCTTCTTTAAAATATATTTTATTTTCACTAATTTTCTCAGAAAATTCTAATTCTTTTAAAAATTCTGATTTATGCAATAGAATGTACAAACCACTAGAAATCTGGCAAGTAGGTATATTTGTACTCTTTGTTAGCAATCATAACCTCATAATTATTACAATCTTCAGGGAAATAATTTCTAATTTGATTTAATGTGAAATGAACATTATTAGTATCTTTAACACAAAGATACATTAAAAGGTTATAGTTACCAATTGAATGTGTTGCCCAAATAACATTTTTATCTTTACTTAACAATTGTTTTAATGTTGCTTTCTTCTGAGAAGTGAGATTCTTAATTTGGACTAAAAGAGCATAAGTTCCATAAGCCAGATTAGAATAATTAACAACTGGAACAAACTTTTCTATAATTCCTAAACGTTGCATTCTTTTAATTCTTCTAGTTACAGCATCAGCAGAAAGACCAACATCATTCCCTATTTGGTAATATAATTTGGTAGCATTATTAGAAATCTCATTAAGAATTTGTTTATCTTTAATATCTAATTTAAAATTTTCAGGTAATGATTTTTTGTTTGAAATATTAGATTTATTCTTTATGGGTTTATTATAAAAACTTAAAGGAATAGACCGGTTAATATAACTTTGAGTAGTAATTAAAACAATATAATTCTCTAAATAATTTCCACAATCCAAAATGATTTTTTCCATAGCTAAATCAAATTTATTAACACTTTTTGCAACTATTGCTAATTCTAAATCATACTTACCACTGAAAGAAAGAATTGCCCTAATGAATTTATGTTTTTCAAGTTTAGGAATAATCTTTTCTTCAATCTCTTCTAAAGGTCTATTAAATTGAATAAATAAATGATAAGAATCATAACCTAACTTGTTAATATTAATAATAGCCCTTGTTCCTTTCAATACTTCTTTTTTTTGTAATGCAGAAATTCTATATCTGACAGAATCTTTAGACAATTTAGTATGTTTACTAATCTGAACATAACTTAAACGAGCATTAGTATCTAATAAAAACAAGATTTGTTTATCTTTAAAATCTAATTTAGGAAGTTTCAAATGGTTTAGATTACTTAATACATCCATTTTACGCATAAAACCTATTTAGTATTTAAAACATACGGAAATAACGCAATAAAGAAGAACAATATTCTAATACTAGCCCCACTTAGTAACTAGTAAATCAAACAAGTCTAACAATCAGGGGTATTCAAAATGTTAAAAAATATGAAATATGGGATTATGGGATTAGCTGCACTTATTGTTACCAATGTTTGTTATGCAAAAGATGGAGATAATTATGTTAATCATATATCCAATAGTGCAACAGTTGAAAGAGTTGAAAATTCTGATCAAAGAGATTTAATTAGTATTGTTAAAGAAAATTTAGACGAATTTGATTATAATACAGAGGGTGAGGAGATTGTCAGCAGCTATAGTTTTAAGGCTGCTGATGATCATCTTTTAGGAAATAAGAGTGATTATGAGGTTAGACTGGCAGCAATTTATTCTCCTGAAACTGTTAAAATACAACCCAAAAAGTTTATGCCAATGATTGAAGACCCATTTGCTGAAGATAATAAAGACATGGAAGAACCGGAGATGGAAACTTATCAACTAAACAGAGTTATTCTAACAGTTTACGATCTGAAAAAAGAAAAGGAAAGATACTCTTTAACTATGAAACCAAAACATTTGAATAAAGAAATACCTCCTAAAAAAATAGTAAGTGAAGTTGCAAGCCATTTTTACAAAAATTAATTTTCTTTTATTTTTTTCTTATTTCTCCAAAAGGTTTTTAGATGAAACGCTTTTTTTGAAAGAAATGATAAATAAATGTGATACTGGGGCATTATTGGACTGTCCATGTTATAGTGTTTGTGAATATGATCCAAATAAAAGATTAATAGTAAATATTGATCCATTGAATCGAGATGGTTCTTGGGAGTATGAAACAAGGAATTATTTTTGCCAAAGTGCAGAAATACAATTTGAGAATTTACTAAAAAATGATTGAATTATTAGCACCAGTAGGAAATAGAGAAATGTTAGTTGCAGCAGTTAAAGCTGGCTGTGATGCAATTTATTTTGGAATTAAAGATTTTAATATGAGGGCAGCCGCTGGAAACTTTTCTTTAGAAGAAATAAAAGAAATAGTTTCTTATTGCCATCAGAATAATGTTAAAGCTTATTGTACAGTAAATATTATAATTTATGAATCTGAATTAGAACAACTAAATAACGTCTTAACAACCTTGAAAGAAGCAGAAATAGATGCCGTTATCTGTTGGGACTTGGCTGTTGTTAAAAAATGTAAAGAATTAGGGATTCCAATTCATTTAAGCACACAAGCATCAGTAAGTAATTCTGAATCTGCTTTATATTGGAAATCATTAGGAGTTGAAAGAATAGTTCTTGCTCGAGAATGTTCTATTAAGGATGTTAAAGAGATAAAAGATAAAACAAGCATAGAGATTGAAGTTTTTGTTCATGGTGCAAGATGTATCTCTTTATCAGGAAGATGTTTTATGTCTCAAGAATTGTTTAACAAATCAGCCAATCGAGGAGAATGTTTACAACCATGTCGAAGAGAGTATAAAGTAATTGATGAAGAGAATAAAGAAATGATTATGGAAAACAGTTTTGTCATGTCTGCAAAAGACCTCTGTGCATTACCATTATTAGATAAATTAACGTTTGTAGATTGTTTAAAGATTGAAGGACGTAACAGAGGTGCAATGTACGTTTCAAAAGTAGTTTCTGTTTACAGAAAAGCAATTGATGAAATTAAAGAAAATACATTTAATGAAAAGTTAGTAGAAGAATTAACAGAACAATTAAAAGAAGTTTATAATAAAGATTTTTCAAGAGGTTTCTTTGTTGATTATCCACACCATCAAAGAGCAAATCTTTATGGAAGTAAAGCCACTACAAAAAAAGTTCAGTTAGGCCATGTTAAAAATTTCTATAAGAAAGTTTCTGCAGTAGAGTTTAAGACTGAAAGTTCTGATATTAAAGTAGGAGATAAGCTTGCTTTTATAGGACCAACTACGGGTTATGAAGAAATGATCATTTCTGAAATTCATGATGATAATGGAAAAACAGAATTAGCAGTTAAAGGAACAGTTGTTACTATTAAAGTAGATTTCTTAGTAAGAGAGAATGATAAAGTGTATTTGATTAAAGGAAGAGATCAGAAATAAAAAATAGAAAAATAAATAATTATTTTTTTGTAATTACTTTAGTTTGTTATAATCTGAAAACGATGGTAATTTATATGGTTTATCGGTAAATCTTAACTTATCCTCTAACAAACTAGACCCATATTTGTCCGGATCATTTTTTGTTCCTTTAAGTGGGTCATAATAGCCCATTTCTTCTAAATCTTTTTCGTCATAAAGCAAACTTCCTGTAGCATTTACAGTGGGTGAGCCAAACAAACCTAAAACATCACTTACAACTCCAGCTACTTCAATATCACCTGTTTTTGGATTGATTCTGTGTTTTACTATAGTCATTTTAATACCTCCTAAAATGTTGTATAATAGATTCTTTTATAAACTTTTGGGGGTTTACTACTGGTAAATGAATAACATTGGTGGTTGTTAAAGAAAAAGATTAATGTTTTCTCAAATAAATTAACCTCATTAAAACAATTAGAACTACTAAAGAGTAACGAAAGATTTATAAAATATTAAGCAAAACATAACAATATGTCAGAAAACTCATTATATGTTGCACTTCTTAGTCCGGATGAAGGAATAGAATCTTGTATTCGAGAGTTTCAATCACCAAATTTTAAAGATAAGGTGAGAGCAATTCACACTTTAGGTACAATCCAGAATAGAAATACATATCCCATTTTATTAGAAATTTTAAAACAAACAACCAAAAGTAATAATTGGGAACTAGCAAGTCAATCAATTATCTCTTTAGGCCAGATTAAAGATAGTAGGGTATTATTCCCTTTAGTAAATTATTTTAACAGATTTGATAACTCCATTGTCCAGAAAAGGATATTACAATCCATTTATCATATGCAAGATCCACGAGCAGAGGATTTCTTAAAAAATTATATAAGTCAACAAAAAACAAATTCTTTGGATATTGCAATAGAAGCTTTGAAAGTATGTTGTGATAATGCTAATTTTGTTTATCGTTTTAATAGTTCAGAAGAAGATAGAAGAGAAGCAAAACAAATTACTGGACAAATTGAGGTTTTTAATAATAATCTTACTGATGCAGAAGAAATCCTTAAACAAAATACCGAATCACTTCAATGTTTTAAACCACACACTTATATTATTGGAGAAGATAAAAAAATGTTAGTGGGTGGGGAAATCAATGAACATGTGAGGGTAGCTAGAGGAAGAGATGTTCTTGCTGCAGGAGAAATAACATTTTCAAAAGAAGGAAAAAACTGGGAAGTAGATTATATTAATCATCGTTCTTGTGGATATTTCCCAGCAAAGGGTTGTTTTAAATGGGTTAAAGATTTCTTTGAACAAAGTGATGTTAAGTTTATGAAAAATAGATTTGATGAACCTTTTCCTAGAGAAGGTTATAATGACCCCGATTTTTTGTTAGGTTTTAAGTTTGGAGAGAAATATTATTAAAACTTAGCTCTTACTAAATCCCTATTTTTAATTTCATTTAATACATTTTTCATCAAATTTTTATCTGGAAAATCTTCAGGAGTAACTAATTGGATAAGAATTTTAAGATCACCACTTACTTCTCCTTTTAAGTATCTTTGAAAAATGGCTCTAGTTCTGTGATGTCCACCCCTAAGAATAAAATAAGACCCAGGATAATTTTTATCATCTTTTATCCCACGTAACCTAAACCCTCTTATATTATCTGCACGTTCAATCTCTTCAAAAGAATTAAAATCAACATTTATATTCACTTTAATTAAGTCTTTTAATAGCCTTTTTTCCTGAAACCCTCTTTGGGCTTCAGCATAAGGGTGGAATAGAATCATTGTAGTAAAAGGACACAATTCCTTAATAGAAACTTCAAAAAAAAAGTTTGAACGATAATCATCTGGTAAATATTTAGGTTTAAATTCATAGGTGTTGGGAAACTTTGGATGATAAGAGGCGACAACATGCTTATTTCCTAAATCCAGTTTCAATTTTGTCTCAAAGAGTTTTTTCCATTCCTCCAAATGTAATATAATCTTATTTAATTGATCATTAACTTCTTTTGGTTTTGTTTTTTGTCTCCCTAAAAGCCAATTAGTAGAAATATTTCCATTTATGGTTCCTTTTAACTTATACAAAAAATTTAATAAATGTTCTGCCTCTATAAGAATAGTTCCAGATAAAGGATCATCTTTACAATCATTCACCAGGATGTTAAGAATTGCTATTAAATTATGAACATGAATCTTTCTCTCGGGAGTAACCCAAAGGAGAGCAATATTTTCATTTAGCTCGTTTAGAGTAATAAGTTTTTCTAAAGATTTAATACCTTCTATAATAAAATCAACAATATTTGCATGAGGTATTGTTCCTAAATCCTTGGAATTTAAAACTTTAACGTTCATATGATTAATTATTAAGATTAGACTTTATATAATTTTCTCAAAATATATTTAAACAAGAAGAGAACATTTAAAAGACAATTCATTTTAATAATCTTATGTTAACACAATGCCCAGATTGTCATAAACCTCTACATGCCGGCCAACATAAGTTTGCAGACGGTTTATATGATGTAATTTACTGTAAAGAGTGTGGATTTAGAAAAGAAACCCCAATTAAGTAACAATTTTCTTGACTTCTCTAATATATTGCTTGTTCTTACAATAAACTTTAAAAGTAATTACGCTTCGAAAATGGTGGGGTGTTATGGACAGTATCAAAATCACTTTAGAAAATTTGTACGATATTCTTCGCAATGAGAAAAAGAGGGAAGAATTACAGAAGCTAGAAGATAGTTTCTTTTTAGATGTAGCCACATACGTCAGAGAGAAACAAGCATATTTAGAACAAAAAAAAGATGATGATAACCTTTTTGCTAGTGGAGAAAGGGATAAATTAGACTACGAAGTTAGAAGTATTAAAAGAATTCTTAAAGAGATTTATGAAAAAAGAGAGAAAAAAATTATTGAAATAGCTTTAAACAGAAGTCGTACAGGCTCAGACATAATAGATACTGGTTCAATGCTTAGGGAAGAAAAAGAGTTCTATAAAAGAATATTAAAAACGCTTGATGGTTTCAGAGAAAGTATCCTTCTAAAAATGTTTAAAGGCAATCTTCCAGATTTACCTGAAAATGATGCAAGAAAGGAGGATTTTAAAGTTAAAGAGACTCTAAAAGTGAAGGAAAGTCCAACTTTCACTAAATTTGAGGGTGCCCCACCAATGCCTGCTGAAGATGATGAAGAAGATTCTGAAACTAATGAAGAAAACAAAGTGTCATTAGAAAATAAAGAAGATTCTGATAGTGAAGAAAAGAAAAAAGAGGAAGTAGTAAAAACAAAGATTAAGTTTTTACATCCAGTTCCAAGTTTTGTCTGGAAAGATATGAAAGTGTATGGTCCTTTCGATACTGGTGAAGAAACTGAAATATTTCCAGAAGTTGCAGATTTACTTGTAAAGAAGGGCAGAGCAGAGAAAGTTTAGTTTGAAAAAAGCAGTTATTTCTTAAAAGAATCATTTAATATGTTATCTAACCAGACACAACTAATTCCTTTATTAAAACCATTTTTCAAATAAAATTCAATTGCAACCTCATTTTCCACTTCAGTAAGAGAACAAACATATTCACAACCAAGAGATTTTAATTCACTGAGCAAATTACATAAAAGCAATTTTCCGACTTCTTTTCCTCTAAAATCTGGATTTACAAAAATATTTTCAATAATTGCTTTTTTGAAATATGAATTATAATTTGAAATAATAAATCCTATTATTTCTTTATTCTTTATTGCAACAAAAATAGGATTATTTTTACTTTTTATACAATTAACTAAAACTTCTTTTGGCCAAAAAGTAACAACCTCATCACTAACTTGAAACTCATTAACAGAATTGCCTAATTTAACAAGTGTATCAACATCTCCCAATGTTGCAGTTTTAATTTTCATATCATTGAGTAAACGAGGTGTTAATATAAAGTTTTCTTCTTCAATACATTCTAAATTTCAACTAGTTAACCAAAAACTTAATAAATAAACTACACACAATCCACTTATATTGCCCCGGTGGCTTAGTGGCTATAGCACCTGACTTGTAGCTGCTTTATCTGCTGTGTTTACAGATAGTAAAAAAGCATAGTAAGATATCAGGAGATCGCGAGTTCAACTCTCGCTCGGGGCTCTCATTTTTCTACTAAAAATTTATATATCTCTTTTAATTACTTATTGTAATGAAACCAGATCCACTTAAACCTTTGAAAAAAAAGAAAAAGAAACGTAAAGGAGATGAATGGGAATTAGATGATTCTGACCACCCGGTGCATGAGAAATATACTGAAATGGAACCAGTTAAAGATTGATACTGCTAACTCTTAAAGATAAACTAAACATATGTTCAATCATTCCTCCAAAAATAACATTTTCTTTTTGTTCCTGATATAGTTTAAGTTTTTCTTTGTTTAACAATTCATAAATTTCTAAAGAGGTAGTAGAATCTTTCTTAAGATAACTATTGTGCAAGTCTTCAAACCAACCAAATGATTTTTTTAAGTATGTTTCTGTCTTCTTTAAATGTAATTTATTCTTTGCTAAGAAAAATAATGACCCTGACATTTTCTTTAACATTAAAACTAAGACTACATATTCGTAAGTTTTTTCTTTACCAAAATTATTAACAAAAATCAACTTCTGGCAATAATTACCTTGTTTTAAGATTGAAGTCCTAAGTTCTAAGATTTCTGAATCGTTCTCTAAATTCTTAGAGAAATTATCTAATAAATAGGAAAACATATATTTAACGGTAATAAACAGTTTGTTAATGATTTTATCTAAATCTTCAGAATTTTCTTTAATCGTATTCTGAACAGTTACTTTGTGGTCTGTTTGTTCTGTGATCACCATACCCGTAAAATTATCAACAACTTTGTTAATCCCTAAAAAAGAAAATTTATTTTTATTAGTTATTTCTATTTTATTATAACCTTGCCAATAAAGTAATGATAAAGATATTCTTAAAGAATTCTCAGTAAGTTTTGTGGCGTCAAGTTTGATAGTTTTTTCTTTCAAGACAGATTCTGGTGCTAAAATTAAATTATTGCCATCTTCTTCTATGGAAACTTCGTCTCCTGGTTTTAGCTTTAATCGATCTGCCCATTTCTTAGGAACATAAACTGTTAAACCAGTTCCGCCTTGTTTGATCAGTTTTCTGTTCATAGTTTTAAGAAGTTAGTCTTAATTATATTTAAACTTTTCTGATTTTAATATCTAAGATATGGAAGATAGTAAAAAGATAGTTAAATGGGGCTTGTTACCACTTAGTTATAACAAATAAAATGAGGTCAACTAAAATGAAAAAAATGATTTATACTGGGATTGCAGCTTTATTATTAAGCGGCTGTGCAACTACATTAAAACCAGAAGTTAGAGAATTAAATGGCGGAATTCTTGCCAGAGCTTGTTCTAGCATGGGCGATGTTTCTACTAAAAGAAATATGACTAAGCATGAAGCTGAAGCAATGATTGCTGATTATCTAACTGAGGGTAAAGGTGGAGAAGTAACAATAGAGAATACAATGACAAGATACAAAAGACAAGGCGATGAAATATGTGCTGAGGTATATTTGAAAAAATGAGTTATTCAAAAATAATAAAACAAATTCCTGAAAATGCAACAGTTGGAATAAGTAGAAGAGTCCCTGCATTTGTTTATATGAACCATGTTGTAGAAAAATTAGCAGTTAGAGAATTAGGATACGAAAATGGTGTGATGCCTTACTTTAATTCTGAGGGTAAAAAATTCTTAGAAAATTTAGAATTAAGTACAGTTATTGAAAAACTAGAAGAAACTGCAAACCTGGAAATCCATCCAAAATATTGGAACTTTAGTGCTCCTGAAGCGGCTTATGCTTCAAGAACAGAATCAAAAGCAAGAGCATACGGACTGTTAAAAATATTAGAGGAGAATAAAAAATGACATTATTAAAAAGAATATTAAAAGTTGAAAATGTAGAAGGGGATTATTCTGCATTGATTAGAGACCCAGGATCAAGTCCGGAAGTTTACGCTTATGGGATATTTAGTGAAATTGAAAAAGAAAGTGGTTTAGGAACTTTTGCTAGATTAAAACAAGAATCTCCTTTGTTTAGTTTACCTAAAGATTTAGCAGATTATGTGCAAGAAAATCATTCTGAAGAAGATATTGCTGCAGTTGTAAATAAGCATAATAAAGATTACATCTCCGGAGATAAAGTTTGTTTCTTTAACAAAGATCAGACAAAAATATTTTCTGCTTATGTGAATACATTAACTTTCCCACAATACAGTATATTGAAAGAAAGAAATGAAAATCTGAAACAAGAATAAAGGTGAAAATAAAATGAATTATAAAATATTAATTGCGAGTGCGGCTTTGGCTTTAGGTATAACTGCCTGTAAACAACAAGAACCAAAAGAAAATCGACCTTACTTCGTGAACTTTTCCAGCACCGGTTATCAGCCATGGGGTGTGTTAGATTGTAATGGAGATGGAGTTTCAGATTTGGTTAGAATTCCAGGAGACTTGCGTGAAATTGCTTATAAAGGTTATCTGGCTGAAGGTGCTGATATCAATGAATGTCCTGGAGCTCAGATCTTAAACGTTGAACCTATGCCTTTAGAAATGGGAGCAAGAGCAACCGAGATTCTAAAACTGGCTCAGGGAATAGAAAAAAAACTTAGAGCAGATTAAAATGAATGAAAGATTGAAAGGTTTACTGGCTGGTGCTGCGTTATACGTTGGAGTAATGACTACTGATTCAAATAAATCATTTATTGAAGAAAGTAATCTAAAAGTAGATGAGAAAAATGACCCAGTACAAAATGCTTTAGGAATAATGGAGATGAGAATTAAATATGGAAATTGGAGGCGTCAATAAAATGGATTTAGTTGAAAAAATTAAAGCGAATATTGGAAAAGCTGCTTTATTAGCTGCAATACCTGTGATTATGAGTGGTTGTGTAGTTAGACCACATTACGGAGTAAGAGTAAAAGTGCCTCCAATACGTTTTCAAGTAGGTCCTAAAAAAAATTGCCATTATCACAAACGTTCAGAAGTGTATCATTGTGGACACACACATAAAAAACAGAAACCTAAAGATTATCATGAACAAAGAGATAGATATCACCGTCACCCACATTGGGGACCGCACAAACATTGGAAAAAATGATTAGAGGAAAAATAAAATGAAATATGAAACAATAATGGAAAAACCAAAAATGTACGTTGCAGCTTTAGCAGTTGCAGCAGGATTAAGTATGGGTGGATGTTCAGCAGCGACTCAATATGATATGAGATGCGAATCACCTAAAACTGAATATGATTCAAACCCGTATCCAATGGGACATCCTTGCCACGGCGCCTATGAAGGCAACCGTTCAGAAATTAAAGGAATTAAGTCTCATGCAGGAAATCATTGGGAAGATTCTGATTTGAACAAGTAAGAATTCTTTATTTTTTATTTTTAGTCCCATTTAATTGTTACTACCAAGTAACAAAATAACCCAAAGATTTATAAATAAAAACTGCTTCTAGAGAATATTGACTAATTATGAGGAATAAACAAAATGAAAATATTAGATAATATTGTTAATAATGGAAAAAGATTATTAGTAGGGATTACAACTTTAACTGCTTTAAGTGGCTGTGCAACTACTGCAACTTATGATGTAAATCAGTTTTGTGGAACTAATCCAATTGAGAATGGAACTGTAACAAGAAACGTAGTAAATGTGGATGATCGAGGAATAGAAAACACATACGTTAGAATTGAAGATGGTTCAAAAAGATTTGTAAGAATGGATTATGATGGAGATGGACTTTTTGAAGAGCAATTATTCAAAGAAAATCATTCTGATGGTTCTAAAACTGAAGTAAGATGTTACAACGATGGAGTTTTCGAACCTTTCGGGGGTAGCTGGAAAATGGAACATACAGAATATGATCCTAAAGGAAATTTGGTTAAAGAAGATTATCAAACTGCTAGATAAAGGTAAATGAAAAATGATAAATAGAATTTATACTAATATCACAGTTCAAGATGCTTTAAAAGTAATGGAAGCTAGAAACAAATCTTTAAGTTTTTTTGAAGAAGAATTGTCTGGAAAAATAGAAGGAAAAAAAATTGTTTCTGACAAAGTTGGAACTGATTATATGACTAATCAACCAATTTACAAAACTGGAGCAGAAGAATGGGATGTAATGGATTTATATCAAAAGTATAATGAAATGGAACCTGATGCAGAAGAACGTAAGCATGAAACTTTGATAAGAGATGTAGTAAGATCACAAAAACGAAGATAAATAAAAAATGACTACTAAAAAAGCAAAAATCCCGATTGTAACAGAAGAGATTGTAGACCTATTTACCAAAGAACCTCTTGTTGCTAGTGAATTACTTTGTACAAGAAAAGAAATGATGAGAGATAATCATTTCTTAGCAGATTTAGTAGGTAGTTATATTGCTACATTTCCAGAAGAATCTCATGGTTTTGCAACTAATGCGGTTGTATTTGCATATCATGTATTAAAAAAACAGGAAGAATATAATTCAGGAATTACTCCACAAACTAATGAACAGCTTAATTAAAAAAATAACATTTCCATTTTCTTTCCAAAACCATACAGAAAAACAATAACTTGATTTTTCTGGGGTTTCTTTCCAAAACCATACAGAAAAGCAAATGCTTTTCTGGGGTTTAAAAATTGGTTTCACAAATTTTAGAAACCTTTATATATAATCCCGCTCTTTTCATCATTAAATAAATGATAGATGTAATTATTCTAGGTGCTTAAACATGGAAGAAAGATTAAAAACAGGAACTACTACGGTAGGAATTAAATGTAAAGATGGTGTTGTATTAGCGGCAGATAAGAGGGCTACTGCTGGTACTATGATTGTTGACAAAAGAGCTGATAAAGTTCACGCAATAAATGATGATTTTGCGGTAACAATTGCAGGTGGAGTTTCAGATGCTCAACTGTTAATCAAACTTATCAAAGCAGAACTAAAACTTAAAGAAGTTAGAACTAACAAAAAACCTTCTGCAAAAGAAGCTGCTAATTTGTTAGGTGGATTATTATATTCAAACATTAGAAGACCAAGTATGATCCCGGGAATTGCACACTTTTTATTAGGTGGTAAAGATAAAGAAGGAGTACATTTATATGACTTGTTCCCAGATGGAAGTGTTACATTAATTAGAGATTTTGTATCTTCAGGTTCAGGAAGTGTTTTTGCTTTAGGTGTTTTAGAAACACAGTATAAACCAGAAATTACAACTGCAGAAGCAGTAAAACTTGCTGTGAAAGCAGTTAATACAGCATTACAACGAGATTCCTGTTCAGGAAACGGTATTGATGTAATTGTTGTAAATGATAAAGAAGTTAAGATGGTGATGCAAAAAGAATTAGAAATTAGCTTGTAATCAAGCATTTTTCTTTAAATTTTAATTTGTAAGAGTAAAAAGTACATAATTAAGTAGAATAAAAAAATAGCAGACACGAAAAATGATTTAGAATTTCTGTGCCTGCATTTAAAATTTTATTAAAAAGATAAAAAATGGCAGACATGAGAAATGTGAAATTTCTGAGCCTACCAAAATAATTTGAGAAAAGGATAAAAAATGGCAGACATTATGAAAGAGATTATTAAAGTCCTTCCGGAAGGGAAGATTTCTGACGCAGCTTTTGAAGCAGCTAACATTGTAGTATACACTAAAGATAAAAAGTATTTCTTAGATAACAAAGGAACAATTAGAGATGCAGTGAAACAGTTCAAGAAAAGAATTGAATTAAGACCAGACCCTTCATTATGTATGGAACCAGAAAAAGCTGAAGCTAAAATTAAAACTATTATTCCTAAAGAAGCGGGAGTACAAGATTTAATCTTTGATGCTCCAAGATCACAAGTAATAATTCATGCTGACAAACCTGGAATTGTTATCGGCAAACAGGGAGAAATTCTAAAAGAAATTCGTGCAAAAACTATGTGGGTACCATTAATCAAAAGGATGCCACCAATCAGATCAAAATTAATTGAAAGTATTCGCTCAGTATTATATGAAAATGCAGATTATCGTAAGAAATTTTTGGACAAAACAGGTCATAGAATTTATGATGGCTGGTTAAGAGAAAAGAAACATGAATGGGTAAGATTAAGTTTCCTTGGAGCAGCAAGACAAGTAGGAAGAAGTTGTTTATTATTGCAAACTCCAGAATCAAGAATATTAATGGATTGTGGAATTGATCCTAGTCAAGATGGTCCAGAGTCATACCCATTCTTAGATGCACCAGAATTTAACATTTCAGAAATTGATGCTGTGATAATATCTCATTCCCATTTAGATCATTGCGGTTTAATCCCCTATCTGTTTAAATATGGTTACAAGGGACCAGTTTATTGTACACTTCCAACACGAGATGTTATGTCTTTACTACAATTAGACATGATTAAAATTCAGCGTCATGAAGGTAATGAACCAATTTATACTAGTGAAGAAGTAAGACAAACTGTACTCCATACAATTTGTGTTGAATTTGATGAAGTCACTGACATTACACCGGACGTAAGATTAACTCTGTATAATTCAGGTCACATTTTAGGAAGTTCAATCATTCATTTGAATATTGGAAACGGTTTACATAACTTAGTTTTTACTGGCGATTTAAAGTACGGCCGTACAAATGTTTTAGAAGCAGCAAATACTCAATTTCCAAGAGTTGAAACTTTAATCATAGAATCAACTTATGGTGGACGAGATAATATCATGGCAGAACAAGAAGCTGACCAACATATGATTGACGTTATTAAAAAAACGTTTGAACGTGGTGGTAAAGTATTAATGCCAGTATTAGGTTCAGGCAGAGCACAAGAAGTAATGATCATTGTAGAACGGTTAATGCGTGAAGAGAAAATTCCAAACGTTCCCGTTTATTTAGACGGAATGTTATGGGACATTACTGCTATCCATACTGCATATCCAGAATTTCTTAACAGAAACATAAGACAACAGATTTTCCACAAAGAAAATAATCCATTCTTATCAAAAATTTTTAAGAGAGTAGGGTCCGGTAAAGAAAGGAAAGAAGTTATCGATTCAGAAGGAGCATGTTTAGTCTTGGCAACTTCAGGAATGTTACATGGTGGACCTTCTGTTGAATATTTGAAAAAGTTTTCTGAAGGTGAGAAACATGCACTCATTTTTTCCTGTTACCAACCGCCAGGAAGTTTAGGTCACCGAATAAGAGGTGGAGAAACAGAATTTATAATTAGAGAGAATGGTAAAATGCAACCATACAAAATAAATATGGAAGTGTATAAAGTAGAGATTACTAATCATTCTGATAGAAAACAGTTAATGAATTATGTTAAAAGGTGTAATCCACAACCTAGAAAAGTTATTACGGTACACGGAGAAAGTTCTCGATGTTTAGATTTAGCAAGTAGTATCCATAAACAATTTAGGATAGAAACTTCTGCACCTAAAAACTTAGAAGTAATTAGGATAAGGTAGACTTCAAAGAAATGTTAAATTTTTATTTTTTTATTCTTTATTTAATGATTCTAAAAACCGATTTTAAACAAAGAAACCTAAACTTTTATAAATCACTTTATTTCTTTATAGTTTAATGCCAACGTCGCATAATCCGGTATTGCGCTGGTCTTGAATAAACTTTGTAAAAGTTTGCTAGAGAACCAGTTCCTTCTGGAATTCCCGGTTCAAATAACATCGAGATGCGTTCTCGTGTTTGATTGTCCGGGCGTTGGCGCTTTTTTTATTTATTAATTACTTAAAAGGAATTTTAACCAACTCAAACAAGAAATCCCTTTCCTGAGAACTATTTCTCATTTTATCCCACTCTTCAATTACTTGATGTAAGTAAAGAGCATTAAATCCTGAAGAATCAGCAAGAGACAAAACATCATAAATATCTGCTTTTAATCTGGATTGTTCACAACGTTTCTGGTCACCAGATTCTGTGGCAACTGCACGATCACCAATAACATATTGTAAAGCATGTAATAAATTAACATCAGCATTAAAAACTTGTTCAATATTTGAATATAAATTAGGATTTCTTTCTAAAGTTCCAACACCTCTAACTAGTTTTGGGACAACAATATCTTCAGGTGCAGCAATAATACAATGTGTATTTGAAATTATTTTTCTTCTTCCTTGTTCTAATTCTCTTTCTAAACTTTTTCTTTTTCTATTAAAACTATTTGCATTTCTTCTAGAAAACTCTAATACCGCTGAGCCTTTAGATTCGTTTGAATAAAAAATCTTAAAAGCACTATTCATTTTTTTAGTTTCAGTATCATAACCAAAATCTTGCAAATGTTCAATGACGGGAGCAAAGAAAGTTTTAAAATCAGAATAATTTAATGGACGTACAACACTCAAATCAATATCAGATGTAGGCCTTCTTTTAACTTCTGGCAAATAACTCTGAACCGCAGTACCACCCACTACTAAACATAAATCTTTAACTTCAGAAACATTATCTAGAACCCCCAAACTACGAATTCCATCTTGAATAATAGAAGAATCTAAAGTTCGAGGAACAATATCTTTTTTATCATACATCTTAATAATATATTATTTTATTCTATTTATAAACTTTTCGTTGTGTTTGTTACTTTTTAGTGATTACTATGTGTGAGGTAGAGAAATATATTTTTAATAAATTATCAATATAACGAATTAGAATTCTTAAATATCAACCATTTCAATTTCAATATTAAGATTTTCAGGGATTGGTACTCTCATAACAAGTCTTAAAGTTCTTTCATCAGCAGAAATGTCAATTAAACGTTTATGGACACGCATTTCGTAACGTTCCCAAGTTGCTTTTCCATCACCACAAGGACTTTTACGAGTGCTAACTTTTAACTTCTTTGTTGGCAAAGGTATTGGACCACGTAAATCAACACCAGTCTTGTCAGCAATATCTTTAATGTCACTACAGATGGTATTAATTTTACTAATATCCGTGCTTGCCAGTTTTATTCTTGCTCTTTGTGCCATTTGTAACATTTATATGCACGATAAAATTCTTTACCGCACTTTCGTATTCATTTGGATAGTCACTTATTTATAAGTGTTTTGGTATTTTTGATTTTATTGTTTTTCCCTTAAAGAAAAAAAAGGGTGAAAAAAAAATTACATCTCTTTCTTAACTAAGTCCATACACATGCCAGCTGCAACAGTTACACCAGAATCTCTGATTGCAAATCTACTAACTTGTGGAAACTCGGAGTTTTTCTCAATAACAAGAGGTTGTACAGGTCTTAATCTAACAATAGCTGCATCACCATTTCTTAAGATGTCTTTATTTTCTGTAACTTCGTTACCAGTTGCTGGGTCTAATTTCTTAATAATCTCAACAAATTGACAAGCCACTTGTGCTGTATGAATGTGGAATACAGGTGTATAACCAACAGTTACGACACTTGGATGACTCATAATAACGATTTGTGCAGTAAATTCAGTTGCAACAGTAGGCGGTGCATCTGCAGGACCAATAACGTCTCCACGAGCAATATCTTTTTTACCAAATCCACGTACGTTAAACCCAATGTTATCTCCTGGTCCAGCTTCTTTAACTTGTTCGTGATGCATCTCAATAGATTTTACTTCTCCAGGAACTCCTTTACCTTCTCTTCCAGGAACAGCAATAACTTTTTGACCAATTTTCATAACACCAGTTTCGATTCTTCCAACAGGAACAACGCCAATACCAGTAATGTTATAAACATCCTGTAAAGGTAATCTCAATGGCAAATCAGTAGGTTTCTGTGGAACATCAAACTTATCAATTGCTTGTAATAAAGTATCTCCAGTCCACCAAGGCAATTTTTCAGATTTCTTAACAACATTATCTCCAAGTAATGAAGCAAGTGGTAAAAATCTAATTTTGTCTGGAGCCCATCCAGCTTGAGCTGCACTTTTCTTAACTTCTTCAACAACTGCATTGTAACGAGCTTCAGAATAATCTACCCCTGAAATGTCCATTTTATTAACTGCAACAATTAACTGTCCAACACCAAAAATTTTGGATAATTTTAAGTGCTCGATAGTTTGAGCATTAACACCATCATTTGCTGCAACAACAAGAACTGCACAATCAGCTTGTGAAGCTCCAGTGATCATATTCTTAATGAAATCTCTGTGCCCAGGTGCATCAATAATAGTGAAATAATATTTAGCAGTATCAAATCTTTTATGAGCTAAGTCAATGGTAACACCACGTTCTTGCTCTTCTTTTAATCCGTCCATAACGAAAGCAAATTCAAATCCACTTTTTCCTAATTGTTGTGCTTTCTCTTTTAATTTTCTCATAGCTTGTTCATCAATGTTTCCAGAGTCAAACAATAATCTACCTACAGTAGTTGATTTTCCGTGATCTACGTGACCAATAAAAACCAGATTGATATGTTCCTTTTCTTTTGCCATATTTTATTCCTCCGTTTTTATACTATAATAAGTATAATTGTTTAATCTATTTTTTGCGAGGTTATTTATAAATGTTTTGGTTAGGAATTTTTAGAGTGATTAGTAATTTAAAGAAGAGTAAACTTCGTAACAATACCCCCATCAATTTCTAAACAATCTTTCTTCAAATTTTCTTGTTTTTATTTTTCAGAATGTTCTCTGAAAACAGAAATTTCACAAAATTAAAAAAAAATTAAAAGATAAAAAAAAAGAAGAAAAAATAAAAAAACAATGCACATGAAAACAAAAAGCTATTTGTTTTCAGTGCTAAAATAAGATGGTTTTCTTATTTTATGCACCCAAATTACCTTCACTGATACCTTTCCTTTCAACTATGTTCTTCCGGACTTTATCTTGTAATTCTCTTGGAAGCAGTTCAAAGCTCTGGTCAACTAAACTAGAATTACCACGTCCTCCCGTACCAGAACGAAGGGCATTACTCCAACCAAACAATTCTGCAACTGGCAACTTAGCAATAATTACAGTGATATCACCTTCTTGATTCATTTCTAATAATTGTCCTCTTTTAGAAGAAACTAATTTAGAAATTTCACCTACATATTCGTCAGGAACTTCGATACGCATAACTTGTAAAGGTTCATACAATAAAGGTCCAGCTTGCATCATAGCACCTCTAATACCTTCCCTAACAGCAGGATACATTTGTGCAGGTCCTCTGTGAATTGCATCTTCATGTAAAGTACAATCCATCAATTTAACTTTAACATTAACACAAGGTTCTTTTGCTAAAGGTCCAGCTTTCATTACATCCTTAAACATATCTAAAAGTAGTTCCATAATTTCATTAATGTGTACAATACCACGTGTACTGTCTAAAAATAGGTTTCCATTATATTCAGCTTTAACACTTTGTGCTTTTTTTGTATCCCATCCACACTCATCTCTTAAGAAGCTAATAACTGTTTCATCTTTCTTCTTGAACCTACCATTGGGCATTTTATTTTCTCTAATGCCTTTTGCCACATCTTCTTCTAAAGGTTCAACAATAAAATAAAGTTTATTGTGTTTGTTAGGAGATTTTCCTTCTACTTCAGGAGATAATTTTGTAATTGATTCACGATAAACTACAATAGGTGGAGAGGTTTTAACATCAACGCCTTTCTCTTTCAAGATTCTATTTTCAATAACTTCTAAATGTAATTCTCCCATCCCATGCATTAAATGCTCGCCAGTTTCTTCATTAATTTCAATCTTAATTGTTGGATCTTCTTTTTGAACTTGTCTAAGAACCTCAATCAATTTTGGCAAGTCACTTGGTCTTTTAGCCTCAATAGCTTTAGTAACCACTGGATCAAAAAGATGTTTGATTTCTTCAAAAGGATCAGCTTTACCATCAGAGGTTACAGTTTCACCAGGCATTGCCGCTCTAAGTCCACCAACACCAACAATATTCCCAGCAGGAATGTTATCAACAATTTCTTTTTTAGCCCCGTTATAAATGTAAACCTGCTGAATCCTACCAGCAGATTTGACCATGTTTAACCAGACTTCTTCTCCTTTCTTGATAGTTCCACCAAAAATTCTTCCAGCAGCAATCTCACCAGCTTGAGGATCAACAACTACTTTAGTAACCACAAAAAATAATCTCCCCTTAGGGTTAGATTCCATTAAATCTTTACCATCAGCAGAATCTAAGTCGCCTTGCCATAATCTTGGGATTCTATATTTCTGTGCAACAGGAGGAGAAGGATGATGTTCAACAACCATATCTAAAACAACTTCATGTACAGGTGCTTTTTTTGCTAACGCTTTAACTTGCTCTTTAACCTCTTCATCTGTGCCACTATAAGCATCAATGATTTCTTTAAAAGAGACACCATTTTTTTTCATGTAAGGTAAACTGATCCCCCAATTATGAAATGCAGATCCAAAAGCAACAGTTCCTTTTTCAATACTGACTTGCCATTTTTCTTTATACTCTTCTGGTGCAACATTTCTAATTATTCTGTTAACATCAGCAATATATTTGACAAAACGTTCTTGCATTTGTTCAGGAGTTAGTTTAAGTTCTTTGATTAATCTATCAGTTTTATTAATAAATAAGACGGGACGAACTCTTTCTTTCAAAGCTTGTCTTAATACAGTTTCAGTTTGTGGCATCGCACCCTCAGAAGCACAAATTAATACCACAGCACCGTCAACAGCTCTCATTGCTCTAGTAACGTCTCCGCCAAAATCTACGTGTCCAGGAGTATCAATTAAATTTATTAAAAATTCTTTTCCACCAAGAGTATGAACCATAGAAACAGAAGCAGAATCAATTGTAATCCCTCTTTCTTGTTCATCTTCATGAAAGTCAAGCTTACAAGCCTTACCTGCATCTGCTTCACTCATCATACCTGCCCCTGCAAGTAAGTTATCAGAAAATGTTGTTTTTCCGTGATCAATGTGTGCGCAAATCGCAATATTACGAATTTGTTCTGGTATACTAGCAATTCTAGTAACCATATCCACCATTTTTTCAGCCATTGTTTTTTACCCCATAATTATTATTTTTTTAATTTTCTTCAATTAATTTGAATATTTTTGCTAAGATTTCATCTTTGTGTGATCCAAAATCCTCATTAACAGTAACTTCTCTCAGTAAACCTTTTTCTTGATAATAGTTGATTAAAGGTTTAGTTTTTTCTTCATACACTTTAAGTCGCTCTTTAATAGATTCAGGATTATCATCTGCCCTTTGATAAATTTCTCCACCACATTTATCACAAACTCCTTCTACAGCAGGAGGTAAGTTAGTTACATGAAATATAGCCCCACACTTCTTACAAACTCTTCTTCCACTTAATCTTTGAATAATTACTTCTGGATCTGCTTTATAGTTAATAACCATATCAACTGGAACATCAACTGCAAGAGCTTCCGCCTGAGGAATAGTTCTTGGAAATCCATCCAAATAAAAACCTTTTTCCCGAGCATCTTCTCTAGAAAGACGTTCTTTCATCATTTCAATAGTAACGTCGTCAGAAACAAGCTCTCCTTTTTCAATGAAAGATTTTGCTTTCAATCCAAGTTCAGTTTCATTTTTGATATTCTCTCGAAAAATATCTCCAGAAGAAATATGTAAAACCCCATACTTAGAAGTAATCTCAACAGCATAAGTGCCTTTACCTACACCAGGACTTCCTAGTGCAATAATTTTAAGTGTTTTCATTTTAAATCACCTTTTCTATAATGCAACTTAGTATCAACTTTGTCGTAAGTATGAACCTCTTCTGGTTTAAACCAGATATTGATTTCATTCTTAGCTTCTTCAACATTTCCAGATGCATGGATTACAGTAATGATTGGCCTATCTGAAACGTTAGCTAAACCATAAGTATCATGAGAATAATCTCCTCTAATGGTTCCAGGCATTGCTTCTTCAACATTAGTTGGGCCAGCCATTTTACGGATAACATTTACAACATTGTGCCCTTCAAGGACCATTGCTAAAACTGGAAGTAGACGCATATCACTTACTAAGCCATCAACAATTTCTTTACCAGCAGTTTTAGGGTCATAGTCCTCGGCATAACCTTTGTTTTTGATTATACTTTTACCTTTTTCAACCAACCAATCGTCCTCTTTAAAATAATGTTCTTCTAATTGTTCTTTAGAAGCGAAAAGCATTTTCATCGCAACAACTTTTAAACCAACCTTTTCGAAACGAGAAAGAATCTCACCCATGACACCACGAGCAACGGCATCAGGTTTTAAGATTACTAAAGTTTTCTCATCAATCATTGTTTACCCTCTTTTACCTTACCTTTATCTAACCGATAAGCTTCTGTCCATCTTACTCGTAAAGGTTTACGTTTAAGTTGAAGCATATTTTTCTCACACTTGTTAGCACAAAAATGTAAAATTTTTCCACTAGCATAAACAAACATTTTCCCTGTTCCTTTTACTAGAGGAGTCCCACAAAAACTGCATTTAGGCATTTTTTAATTCCTCTTATTTCTTTCCGCCTCTACGGCCACCGCCAAGACGTTGTGCTTCAATCTCTGTTTCTAAGAGCATTAAATGATCTCCTACCCTTACAGGACCTTTAACATTACGACGGATTGCTTTGTTTTTATCTCTGCCTTCTAAAATCTGACACATAACTTGAGTAATTTCTCCACGAGACCCTGCACGGATAACAATCTCCTTAACTAAAGCAGGTATTCCCTCAGTAAAGCGAATTTCTCCCTCTACCTTTGAAACTACTTCATTTTTTCCTTTCTTTAACGGTATATTTTTAGCCATAATACACCACCCTATTCATTTGAAAGACTTTCAATTGCTGCTTTTGCGTCTCCTTCCCTAACAACAGCCACTGCTGCAGTTGAAACTGGTAAACCAGCCGCTGCACCCAAATCTTCTTTTTTAGAAATTTCAAAACAAGGAATGTTTTTTTCTTTGCACAATAATGGCAAGTGCATTACAATTTCTTTAGGAGAAACGTCTCCGCCATAAACCACTAATTTTGCAGTTCCTTTCTCAATTGCTTTGGTTGCTTCATTAGCACCCTTCTTAATTTTACCGCTAGTTCTAGCGATCTCAACAATTTCCAATACTTTTGCTTCATCGGTCATTTTATTTGTCCCCTTAAATTATTTTTGTTTTAGTAACAATAAGAAATTGTTACCTCGTTGTGTTTCTCACCAACTCATTGGTAATGTTTATTCGGAAATGAGGTTTGTTTATAAATGTTTACGTTAATAATGAGACTAATCATTTATTGTTTACACCATTTGATACTAAAGAAACAGTTGGAGCAAATGGCTTTGGAGAAAGTGGTAGGAAAATAAAAAATAAAAAAATAAAAAAAGTCCTAAACCCTAAGTATCAAATTAGGGTCAGGACAAATATTTAACCAATAATCTCTTTCTGTAATTGAACATACACCCGGAAAATCTCCACGTCGACCTAACATCTCAGTGATAATTTGAAAATGTAAGTGAGGTGGCCAATTACCATTGAGAGGATAATTACCAATGGAAGCAAACTGTTCTCCTTGCGAAATAATTTGTCCAACCGTAACGTTTAACGAATCCCAAGTTAAATGTCCATATAAAGTGTAAAATGTACAACCTTCAATTTGATGTTCCAAAATTATTGTCGGGCCGTAATCTCCTTTAGTATCATTATCCTGAAAACTATGAACCCTCCCAGTTAATGGCGCAAAGACAGGAGTACCAGATAAAGTAAATATATCCATCCCAATGTGTACAGACCTAGTCAAACTTAACGATTGCCGATAGATAATTCGATCTTCATTATACTTTCCAATACCTAATACTTGATAATTGTTAAGCTTACTTTTAATGTACTCTTCACAAGCAACAGGATCAGAAAAATCCATCTCTTCAATTTCCGAATTTGCAGATGTAAAATCAAAAAAAAAATGCCCTGAGCCTTTAATGACAGGGCTAACATCTTGCCGAGCAATAATTTCACGAATCATTTTCACTCCTAATATACATCACCGCTAAAGATTCAATGTCTGAAATTTCCGGCAAATCTCGATCACCACCAATCTTGACATGGTTCCTTAAAATGCCATCACCGATAAAACCTAAATTTCTCATCGCTCTAATTATTGGTGTGTGAGCAACCCTACTTTCGTTATAAATAATATCTGCCCCCCTAATATCATCTAAAACCCCCTGAGCACAAGCTTGGATTAAACCTTGTCCTCGATGTTCTAAAGAAGTTGCACAATCACTAACTTCATAGATGTTTACAGTTTCACCAAATATTTTTAGCCTGGAAACTTCAGCAACACACATACTGACAATGTTTCCTAAATGTCTAGCAACATAGGTTGTTGAATCCTCCAATAACAACCTAACATCTTCAACAGTTGGTGTGTACCACATGATAACTTCACCGTCCCGAGAATATACTTCTTCCATCAAAGTAATAACATCTCTAACTTCTTCATCCGATGGTGATTCTAACATTTCAACAAGATATTCTGGCGAAACTTGAACCCTACTTTCTCTTGGATCCCTAGCAATAATCTGTTGATACATCTCACTCTGTCTCTCAAACAAAATTCCGGGAGTTAATCTACTAGGATTATTCCTTCCAAGATAAACCATAGAAAGTTCAGTTCCATCAAAAGTAAAAGGAACCACCGCTTCAATGTCTGCATTCCTTATTCCCTGAAGTAATCCTGGATCTGTTGTTATTGTTCGTAAAGTTATCCTGGTAGCGTTTTCCTGTTGAGCAATAATTATTGCATAATCAACATAATCTTGCAATCTTTGTGCTGTGGAAAAATTTTCTACTACTAACAAATCATCTCCTTCACCTGCAAAACCTTTTACCCGATTATTAAGAGAGTCATATTTTATGTCCGGTGTACCAATACTACCAATTTGCCTTTCCTCTGATTCAATTCTATCTGTTAATTCCATTTTTATTTGCCTCCAATAAAACCATAAGACTTAAATAGTATTATAACTTAATGTGAAATAATTCACAAAATGCCAACTGTCTCCCATATTGTAAAAAGTATTATTGCCAAGAAACCTTTCATTCAGGAAGCTCTTAGTAGAGGTATCCTTAACAACGCCGCTTTGGCAGAAGAACTTACTCCCGTGATAGAAAAGGAATTGGGAAAGAAAGTAAAATTCTCAGCAGTAAATATGGCCATTAGAAGATTGGGGGAAAAGTTAGAAAAGACTTTTGTGATCAGACCAAAGTTTGATAAAAATTCTAACTTGACTATTAAATCAGATTTAGTAGCAATTACCTTCTATAAGAATGATATTGCGCAAAAAAATCTTAAACAGCTTTACAATATTGTTAATCTGAAAGAAGGCGAGTTGTTAACAATTACGCAAGGACTTTACGAAATTATGATTGTTACTAATAGTAAAAATCAAAAGGAAATATTGACATTATTTCCAAAAAGTTCAGTAAAAAAAGTTATTAAAAATTTAAGTAGTATTACGATTAATATTCCAATAGAATCAATCAAAATTATTGGTTTGTTTTATTCTGTAACTCGAGCGTTAACCTGGGACAATATTAACATTGTCGATATTGTTTCAACATTAACAGAGATGACTTTTATTGTTGATGAGAATGATACAGCGAGAACTTTTGATATCTTGAAAAGATTGATTAAAGAAAATAGGTAAACAATTATAACTCAGCTAAACCATCAGGCCTATAACCTTCATATTCTTTCCCTGCTTGAAATTCATACCCATTAATAATTCGATTAATTGTATTTAAAACGTAATCTTTAACTTTAGGATTATCTAAATCAGGAGTAACATATTTAATCAAATCTTCAGTTTCTTTAAGATTAGGTCCGCCAGGATTAACAATCATATCTAGTGTCATAAAAAAAGAAAAAATAGAAGTATATTATAAAGGTTATTGTTCTGAAATTCTATTTCCCAAGGTAATAATTAATCATTATCGCCCCAGCAACACCGTGTGTATCGTTATTAATTCTAGTTGTGCTTTCTTCAATCTTGCCGGTAAGTTCACCACTACTATCAACACGAGTAGGGTCATAACTACTTCTTTTATGAATTTTTAAATCCGGCTGAAACTGGAACTCATAGCCAACCTTTAACTCAATTCCAAAATCACCAAACTTAGATTCAACTGAAACATAAGGGAAAACTTCCCCACCCCAACCTTCACTAGTAGCTTTAGTAATAATACTTTGATAAGTGTTAGCGACAGTGTTCATCAACGGCCAAGGTAAAGTTAACTCACCACCCTGATTAAGTTTTCCAGTAAACGGCCCTTCCGATTCAACTTCAATGTCTAATGTAGATGAACTTTTAATATAAAATGCGCCCCCTTTAACTCCAAGTTTAAAATCTAAAAATCCAAAATCGTGAACTTTATAAGCTAAATCGCCACCGAACTGTACCAAATAATCCAAGTGTTGTCTCCAAGTCGTTGGCGTATCGCCTAAGAGTGCAGGTTCAGATAATAAAGCATGTTCAATCTCAGCATCAAAAGTTTTTTTAGCAACAACATCACCGAAAATATATGACGACCCAAAACCAACATACGGACCTAACTTTAATCCATCTTGAGGTAAAAGATTAACATCAAACAATTCAAAGAAATCCACTGAACCGTTAATTTCTATCGAAGGTTTAATATTACCTACTTTTAAGAATTTACCGAACGCTTTATGATTATCGCCTACAGGCATACTTTTGTTAAATATTTCTCTGTCTTCGGCAAGAAATCTTGTTGTGCCAGAACTTTCTGGAATATGGGCAAGATGAAATCCTAACCCAATTTCGAAGGGTTTAGATTTTTTAGCATCTTCAGCAATTGCTGGAGATGATAACATTCCTAATAATGCTGCCAAAGTGACGGTTTTTTTTATCATAGAAATAAAAATCACATTTCAATATAAAAGAACTATTATTCTGGAGTATATGTGATCAGAAAATAATGAGATTGATTTTATAACTGTTATAGAAAACAATAATAAATATAAACGCTGCAACATCGAACAATCACAATGAAATACGCACACTTAGCAGATTTACACTTAGGTTCTTGGAGAGATGAAAGAATGCGTCAACTTTCTATTAAAGTATTTTTGAAAGCCATAGATGATTGCATAAATAAACAAGTAGATTTTATTTTATTTGCAGGAGATTTGTTTAATACATCCTTACCAAACTTAGACACATTAAAAACAGTTACAAAAAAACTTAAAGAATTAAAAGATAAAAATATTCTGGTTTATGCTATTGCTGGCAGCCACGATTTTTCACCAACAGGGAAAACCATGATTGATGTCTTAGAGAATGCAGGTTTGCTAAAGAATGTATGTAAAGGTTCAATCAATCAAGAAACAAAACAATTACAATTAAGATTTACATTAGATCCGAAAACGGGTACAAAAATAACAGGGATATTGGGGAAGAAAGGGTTGTTAGATAAAGTATATTACCAAAATTTATATCTTGAAAATTTAGAACAAGAACCAGGTTACAAAATTTTTATGTTTCATACAACCCTTTCAGAACTTAAACCAAAACACCTAGAAAAAATGGAATCGCAACCATTATCATTCTTGCCAAAAACATTTAATTATTATGCTGGTGGACACGTCCACCACCCAACAAAATTAGATAAAGAGGGATATGGGACATTAACTTATCCCGGAGCTTTGTTTCCAAACAATTTTAGTGAACTTGAAAAGTATGGGAGAGGTGGATATTATTTAGTTAATGTTGAAACAAACAATCAAGAAAAGATACAAAATATTGAATGGATCCCTTTAGAGGTAATCAAAACAATAAAACTAGAATTAAATTGTAATCACAAATCTCCAGAGATTATAACATTTGAAATAATGAGCCATTTCCAAAATCAAGAAGTAAAAAATTGTTTGATCACAATCAGATTATCAGGAACATTAGAAAATGGAAGAGTATTTGATATCAATTTCAAAGAAATATTTAATCAACTTTACAAACAAGAAGCTTATTTTGTAATGAAGAATACTAACAAATTGATTTCAGAAGATTTTGAAGAAATAAAAATTTCACAATCTAACCCTGACAATATTGAAGAAGAAATAATTAAAGAACATTTGCAACAAATCAAACTGTTTAACAAAGATGATGAATTACAATTAACTCAATCTTTATTAAAATCTTTGAATACAATGAAAAAAGAAGGAGAAACAGTTACAGATTTCCATAACAGAATAATTGGAGAAGTAAATAAGTTATTGAATATTGAAAATGTATAATATTGAAAATTATAAAAAAGCAATTAAACTTTATTTTTCTAGTATATTTATTTATGGGTTAGGTTTATGGGTTATTCTTTATTTGCCCTATTACCAAAATATGCTTTCTGTTAACACGGAAAAAACAATATGTTACATTTTCTTAAGTTATGTGATTTTAGCACCAATAATTTATTTTTTTAAGATTACAAAATATTCTGAAAACAAACCCCATTTATTCTTACAATATTTAACCAACATCTTCAGAAAGAAAAAAATCAGGCCAACTAAAGAACAAAAAGTAGCAATGCTATTTTTAATAGTAAAAATTTATTTTTTGCCGATGTTAATTAACTTTTTCTGGGGAAATTTTAACCACTTAAAAAATATGTTTAGTAGTAATCTAGCCTGGTATCCAATTATGTTTACTTTAATGTTTACAGTTGACACAGTAATATTTTCTTTTGGTTATGCGTTTGAATTTAAATCAATGAAAAATGTAGTTAAATCTGTCGAGCCAACCTTGTTCGGTTGGACAGTTGCTTTAATTTGTTATCCACCTTTTAATTCCATTGTGGGGAAATATGTACCATGGGGAGCAAATGATTATGTTCATTTTTGGAGTGCAAATTGGACAATAGTCATGCGCGTAATTGTTTTATTACTTTTGTTTATTTACATGTGGGCAACCGTGGCATTAGGACCTAAATCATCTAACTTAACTAATCGAGGTATTGTTTCACGTTTTCCTTATAATATTATTAGACACCCAGCATATGTCAGTAAGAACTTGATTTGGTGGTTAACTTTACTTCCAATAATCAATTGGAAATTCGCATTAGGAATGAGTTTCTGGACAGTAATTTATTATTTCCGAGCAATGACCGAAGAAAGACATCTATCACAAGATCAAGATTATCTTAAGTATAAGAAGAAAGTCAAATGGAAATTTATTCCTAAGTTAATTTGATATTAACAGGGAATAATTAGGAATCTGGTTTTAAGGGCTCTCATTTATTCTGAAAAAATTTTAAGAAAATAAGAAAAAAAATAAAAAAAAAGAATTAAAAGTCTCCTCCTCCGTGTTTGTGATGGAAATAAATATAAACTAATAATCCCACCATTATTGCTACCACTAAGATTCCGAAACTAATCGCTATTGGATTACTAAACTTATCCCCCAGATCATTCCAGAATGCCATCCCTGCAAAGTTTGATGCTTGGTCATCTGCTTGTGCTGATTCAGTAGCACTATCAACAACCTCAGCAGATTCATCTTCAACAGCTTCTTCAACAGCTTCTTCTGAATCCTCAGTTACAGTCTCTTCAACAGCTTCTTCAGTAACGGGTGGAACTATGACTCCGCCACCACCACCACTACTAGAAGAACCTCCACCTGATGAGGAAGAAGAACTTGAAGAGGAAGAACTGGTTCCTGGCTCTCCACCTGCCCACATTGAAAACTCACAATAAGGCAACTGCCAAGTACAAGTTGTTGTTGTTGAGTTTATCAAACTAGCTTCCGCGGTTCTATCAACACAATTATCTCCACTATCATCACAATGCCACAACACGGTACATGCTGTGCTTGCACGAGGAATGGTTATCTGACAAACTTCAGGATATAAGTTATTGATTATTTTATCCCTAGTCGTTGAATTCATCCCACCAGCACCGAGAGTGTTCCCTGAAGAGTCAGTAAGAGCTGTAAAATTAATCAATGCTGAATTATTGTTAATATCTGAAACCTTACTAGTTAAACCCGTCTTTGTCAAAGTAACATTGGAAAACACAAAAGTTACATCGCTGCTATTTAATATAACATTTGCTCTTCTCCCGCTGGTGTAATTTGTTTTCATCCCCGCATTAGGTCCACAAATTTGACCCTGTGAATGTTCATAAACATCATCACGATCTAAGTCATAGTAAACATTCCATCCAGTTGGAGCTTTAATTTGAGTTACAAAGTTACAGTAAGCACACTCATCACTGTTTTGTGCTGTTCTTAAGGAGGTACATGCACTTTTACCACATTTTCCGTTATCATCACAGATTTTTAGTTTATAATAATAGACTGTATCATTAACCAAATCGTAACTTAACGAATCAACACCACTATCGTTGTAAATTTCTCCAGAGTGCCACAAGGAATAATTCTTCATATTAGTACTAAGTATTCCTCGATCATAAATTGTTGCATTAAGAGTTGTACAAGTAGAGTCGTTGTAGTAAAAGAGTAAAGTTCCATTAGCAGGCTTACTCGTCGCATAAGTAATTAGTGCTGCATCTGTATACTCTTCTACTTTGACACCTGTTATTGTTGGTGTTGAACTATCAACATACTCTGCTGCATTTACACCAGTACTAGCACAAGCTGTAACGTCAGCACAATCCCAATCATCACAGTTAGTAAATCCATCCTCATCATCATCTTCTGCAGAGAAACAATCTTCATGCCTACCATAACCAAATTCCATGAGACCACCATACTGAGCAGAATCAGTGTCAGTTCCAGAAAAACTGTTTAAACTAAAGTCTACAGCACCTGGAGTCATCCAACCCGGCCCGGCAGTATCTGAAGGACTTGAAGCATTATGGCTACCATCTGCTGTAGCAAGATAAACTCGCAGATCATTCTGCGAATTATATAGCGTTGGAAAATTTTCCAAGTCAGACTTATCTGCAGCCAACATTGGTCCTTGAACTTCCCCACACATCTTTGATTTCCAAGCACTTAAAGAAATGTCTGCCACTACCCAAGTTCCTGAACTACATTTGTAAGCATTGAAAGATTCTACAGAATTAGAGTTAGTAGAATTCCAAACTGCTAAATGTTTCAGCATAAATTCATACCCAGTAAGACTACTATTGTGAGATAGGCTACAACCACCAGTAGTACTACCATCAGTATCTAAGTAAACAAACAATTTAGTCGTTACATTACCACTGCCAGTTACTGCAAACAGACCGAAACCCACTTTTTCGTTATTACAAATTCCTGCTTGACTAAAATCTTTTGTGGAACTACCAAAACCAAAAGCATTGTCCATGTCTTTTATTCCAACTCCACAAAGGTCTACAGCAGAACTAACATTTTCAGCACCATCGAAAGTATTTTCGGTACCATCACAAATGTCCCCAGCTATATTTGTTGGAGCTCCCGCTTCCATTCCACCAAACATTGTTGCCATACCTGGAGAATTACAAATGCCATTTAACCAGTTACATCCACTACCACAACTTGCTTCATCACCAGCAGAGAAACAACTTGGTTCACAATGTCCTAACATTCCAACACCATAAGCACCTTCTCCAGACGTTTCACCGTCCATCGGACCACCATAACTATTATTAGTCCAATTACAGTAACCATTAGCATTACAAAGAGTTTCATTCATTTGTAATGTCGCATTCATACGACATTGGTCAAAGGAGTTAGAACAGCCTCCACCATTTTCTGGATTCCAATAACAGGTAGATTCTCCATCACATAAAGTTTGGTTCCAACTATATTGCCAACAATTAGAACCCCAATCTGGTTCACAGAATGCAAAGTTGTTAGTCTCCCAAGTACATGTCATGTTTTCAGGATTACTTGAACAGCCAGTTTGGTTACCATCATACTTCCAACATTCCATCCCCGCTTTTGCACCAGAACCTTTACCACTACCAGCATCACCACCCGCAAAACCAGTAGGATTACACCAGCCAGGATTTTTCCATTTACAACTAGTACTACTAGCACAGTCGGTAGAATTATCATTATAATCCCAACAATCTATTCCTCCAGTTCCAGATGATTGAGTTGATTCACACCAACCATCACTCCATCGACAACCAGAAACTGCTGAACAACTTTCTTCAGTGCCCACACTATTGTCATCCCAACATTTTGCATCACAAGCACCTTGAATACTTTGACCAGTTGAAGAATCATATCTCCACATCCAGTCATTCCATGCACAATCAAGATTTAAAGCACAACTATCTTGACTTGAAAGATCCCAACATTTGCTAAACTTATTATCACACCAGCCGCCCCAAGTATCATTTCTCCAGGCACAGCCATTACTTGCACAAGTAGTAGTATTAAACTGCCAACAATTAGCGCCCCAGTCAACTTGACATTCAGCACCCCAATCATTCAAACGCCAGCTACAATCGCTATCTGCTTCACATCCAGTTCGATTATCTTCAAAATTCCAACAACCTTGTTCCATACACCAAGGGTCATCATAATAACAATTTCCTAAACCACTACAATAAGTTGAATTAGTATTATCACCTAACCAACATTGTGTTGCCGCATAAGCTGCAGGATCACACCAACCACCACCATTACCAGTACACCAGTCATTATCTGCACCATCACCTTGACACCAAGTATCGTTGGTCCAAGTACAATTAGCTCCTGAAGCAACACAATTAGCTTCAAGATCAAGACTATAACAATCTTGACCTACATTCCAATCCTGTTCACACTGACCTTCACCCGTTCCTGTTGACCAATCACAACTAGTAGCTGCTGTACAACCACTAGAATTCCCATCATATTTCCAACAATCAGCTCCTTTGAAATCACACCAGCTGCCCCAAGCGTCAGTTATCCAAACACAATCATTAGTTTCACATTGATTTTGAGTGCCCCAACCAAAACAATCTCCTGTAACAAAACCACAAGAGGAATCAGAATAACAACCAGAATCAGCACAATCTATTTCTCCATCATTATCATTATCTATTGCATCCCAACAAACTTCTACAGTTTCACCAGCTTTTGCGCAAACACTGTTGTCTGAATCCCAATTACATGACCCAGTAGCGTTTAAAGCACTTCTTCCTTTATCCATACAATCAGCTTGGCTTTCACAACGATCACATGAAATAGTACAAGTTTTCTCACTACTATCTAAACAATTACCACCTTCCGCTTTGTCAGCATCAACATCCCATTTACATTTAACATTGTCAAACTCGTAGGCTTGCTCACAATAACATTTTGGTGTTTTACAAGTTGAAAAAGATTTTTGTTCCCCATCATATTCTTTATCTGCTTCTGGGTTACCCATAAAAGTACAACTACCACAACTGCTTTTACAATCTCCCCCCGTGCCAGTTTGCCAGTTTCCTTTCGCTTCACAGGAACCAAAACCGTTCGCTGCAGTAGAATCTTCAGTAAAATCACATTTAGGATTTTTAGTCATACAATAATCTTTAGCCGCTGACGATGAGTTGTGAGCAGAACCATCATACTTGAATTCACAGGCGTGACAAGCAACTTTACAATTCCTTTCATCAGTTCCGGTCTTTTTTTCACACCTTCCTACTGGAACGGAAATGTTACCTTCACAATAATTTTCTGTAATCCATTTACATCCTGCAGCGCTACATGAATTTGAACTATCTAATCGATCACAAGATTTTGTCCGATTTCCATAGATGTCATCCTTTTCTTCACAAACCTTACTAGCATTATTCCAACCACAAGGCATTCCACCATCACTCCTTAATTTGTCACACATAGATTGCCCAGAAGTTTCATCAGAAGTTTTCATCCCAACATCTGCACAGGCAGGATCGTCTCCAAAACCTAAATCTTGTAAAAATTTATCCGCCTGATCACGACAAGAAGTGGAAACCCGATCTTCAGTACAATTTCCACTGCTCCATTGACAACAACTTCCCAAAACAACACTTGTACATAAGTTAGATGCGTTAACCATAGAACAATTGATACCTTCTGCATTAATCTGTGATTCATAAGCATGTCCAACCTCAGTTCCACATAATCCAGTAGCAGAATAATTACAACCAATCGTCGAATTACATTTAGTTTCATTACCATCAAAAATATAACATCCAGGATTATCAGATTTAAAGAAATTATCATCTGTAGTAAAACCACCAGCAAATCCATCAGGACTATTACAAGTCCCACCAGCACTGGTATTGGTCATATCAGTATATTGCCACCAACAATAAAATGTATCCATACATCCTCTTTCTGTAGTGATATTAGAACAGGTACTGCTTTCAACATTAAGGTAACAAGCACCATTATCTCCCCAATCTTCCCAAACGCAATCCATTCCATAACTATTATTTACACAGGCATTAGCATCTCCACCGTTCCAACCGTCCCATGACCAACATTGCACTTCTTCACACCAACCGGAACCAGAAGAAGTTTTCCAACTACACCCATTTGTACTATCGCAACCACTTTGTTCATTTTGGTTCCAACAACCTTCCGATGCACAATATTGCCCACCCCAAGTACAAGAAAGATTGTAAGTGTTATTTACGCAAACAGTAGCATTAGTATAATCAAAACTCCAACATTGCGCTTCTTGACATTGGTTAGAATTATACATATCATTCTTCCAAAGACAAGTCATTCCTTCAACATTACTCTCACAAGCGGTTTGATTTGTACTGGTATAATCCCAACAGCCTTTTTCAGAACAATAACTGGATTGAGTATTCCAAGTACAGTTTTGTCCTTTTGAACCTGTTTCAGCAGTACATGCATCAGCACCGGTATTATAATTCCAACATCCTTTATCTTGACATTGGCCCCAACTACATCCAGAAGTATTTGCACAAGTTCCTGCTGTAGTTATATCATAACAACTAGTACTAGGATTATAACCATTACATTGATTTTGCCATTCACAAGTTAAACCATCAGTATTGGATTCACAAGCAGTCTGATTGGTTCCTTCAAAACTCCAACAAGAAGTCATTTCACACCAACCCCAATCAGAAGAAGACTGCCAAGTACAATTTTTTCCAGGAATAGAAGTACTTGAACATTCTGTTTGAGTATATAAACTGTAGCAGTTATATTGTTCACACCAACCACCCCAAGAATCGGATCTCCAATTACAATCAGAAGCATCTTCACAACTATTCTGATCGTCACCGTACTCCCAACAATCCGTTGCAGTTACACCTGCAACAATAATTAACATAATAAATATGGCTAAAGCCAGAAATTTTGATTTCATCTTAAAATTTACCCCACCTTCTTTTTTGCGTATAAGCATTAAGTATGCTTAACTAAATCTTTTTCCTATATAAAAGTTTCCCAAATTCAAGCCAAAAGTTTATTAAGGCAAAATGTTTGCTTAACAAAGAAAAGAGGAGAAAATGACTTTAAACTTATTGCAAAGAGTACATTTAACGGGGAAAATAGTGCTGTTAAGAGTAGATTATAACTTACCATTAAAAAATGGAAAAATAGTTGATGATAGTAAGATTACTGCTTCTTTGCCAACAATAAAATATTTGATTGAACAAAAATGTAAAATAATTATTGCAACACATTTAGGTAAACCTAATGGAAAGATTGTAAAAGAATTAAAAACAGATGTGTTAGCTGAACAATTACAAAAAATAATTAAAAGAAAAGTTATTAAGTTTGACGATTGTATTGGCAAAGAAATAAAAGAAAAAGTTCTTCATTCTAAATCTAATTTGTTCATGCTAGAAAATCTAAGGTTCTATAAAGAAGAAGAACAAAATAACGCTATCTTTGCCCATTCACTTGCAGATTTAGCAGAGATTTATATTAATGATGCATTTGCAGTATCCCATAGAAAACATGCTTCAATAGAAGCAATAACTAATTTCTTGCCAAGTCTAGCGGGAAGCTTGTTAGAAAAAGAGATTTGTTATCTTACTAAAGCCCTAAACCCAAAACGGCCTTCCATTTGGATTATGGGAGGAGCAAAATTAGATAAAGTTAATCTGGTAAGTAATGCAATGAAAAAATCAGATAGGATTTTGATTGGTGGTGCATTAGCATTTCCCTTCTTAAAAGCTAAAAGTATTAGAATTGGTCAATCAAAGATTGATAAAAAATCTGTGGAAGTAGCTAAATCTTTATTAAAGAAATTTTCTGCAAGGAAAATAATCTTACCAAAAGATTTCTTAGTTACAGAAAGATTATCACCACAAGCCAAGACAAAAATTGTTAATTATAATCAAATTAAAAATGACCAAATCGCTTTAGATCTTGGTCCAAAAACTATTGAATTGTTCAAAAAGTATTTGGATAAAGCACACACAATCGTTTGGAACGGCCCATTGGGTTATTATGAATGGGCAAAGTTTTCCATTGCAACAAAAGAAATAGGTAGATATTTAGGAAATGTTGACTGTTTAAAAATTGCTGGTGGTGGAGAGACTCTAGCCGCAATAGATAAATTTCATTTAAGACATAACCTAACACATGTATCAACTGGAGGAGGAGCAGCATTAGCATTTCTTTCAGGAAATAAATTGCCAGGGATTGTTGCTTTAGAAAAGAATTTTAAGAAGTTTAAACCTTAACAATTAACTCTTCATTTAATGTTACTTTCACTAAGTTTCTAAATAATTCAATTTCTCTATTTTGTAATGCGACCATATCTTTAATCTCCTCTTTAAGTTCGTCAGCTTCTCTTTGTAATATTTCTGCTTGTTTGGAGAAGTGTTCTACACGATATTTGGCCTCTTCAAGTTTCTTTAAAGATTCGTCATCTTTTGCAGATTTAGCAATAGATTTTAATTGAGATTTAAGATCTAATACTTTCCTTTGTAAATCTTTTAAGTAACCAGTTCTTGCTTTCTCAATCAAAGCCAAGAATGAATTTGTTTCATCGACAGAATAAGACATTTTATTATCAAGTAACATTTCTCTGAATCTTAGCAAAGTAGTAATCACTCTTAATTCAGTATCTTCGTAAAAAATGTTCATAGAATTTTCTAAATAATCATTTGTAAGTTTGTCTGGAAAATTTTTGATACCATCTCTAAATAAAGGTTTTAATTTTGAAAAGAAGGAGAAAACTTCATCGTCCAATTCTTCTAAATTTTCTTTAAACTCTTTCTCTTTACTTTTCAAATCAGAAAAACCTAAAATGTCTGCTTCTTCTTTAAGTGAAGTTAATTTAGTCAACTTCTCATCCTCTTTACCCCTAGACATTTTTAACCGTTCTTCTTTAATCCGTAAAGAATTACTTACTTTTTTCATTTTATCTTTAATTTCTTCAATTGAAAGTACTCTCTTCTGTAATGAACCCAATTTGTCCCAACCACTTTCAGTTATTCTTTGTGAAAAGTTTTCTTTAAATTTGTTAAGTTTGATAAGTTCTTTAAACAAGGGATTCATAGTACTATCATCTTCAGGGCCAAGAATGTAAGAATAATTTGTTGCAAAATTACTATCTTCAGTTTTTTCAATAAGTATTTGTAAATGTTCATCCAAATGACTATTGGTTCTTATAATAGACCTGATTGTTGGTTCATCTCTAAATGTAAATTTTCCTAACAATCCACGACTGTCAAAGATTATTGAACGAGCATCATCATCACGAACACCGGCATTTTTCATTCTAGATTCCCATTCATCTAACTTACATTCTAAAAACCAACGCCAATCTTTTAATTTGTTAACATAATCAAGTAACGCACTGTCTAAATTTGCATTAAGAATTAATTCCTTTTCTTTAATTTCTAACCAATCAGAGAGATCATTTAAATGGACCACATCTGCTTTTGGTAAAGATTTCTGACTAGATTGCGGTTTAATAGCTATTCCTAACCAATTCAAGAATTTTTTGAACCACCTCATATTTATATTTTCAACAGAATTGATATATAATTATTTCTATGGAAGAGAATAATCATTGGGGAGCTACTTCCCAGCAACAATCTCAACAATGTCTGAATTTTTGAGAACATGTTCTCTACCAACTGTCATCTTAGTACGAACATCTTTTGCACAAATAAATTTCTTACCAAAATCTGTATGCAATTTATAAGCAAAATCTAAAGCTGTTGTGCCATTAGGCATCAAGAAACAGTCTGGAATAACATTACCATCAGAATCTTCTAACTTAGAAACGCCGCCAGGGAAAATGGCAATATAATCAAGCAATTCAAACACTGCCCGGTCTAAAGTTTGTTGTACTCCAGAAGTACCAAACTTTTCTAAAATATTTTTATTAATAAACTCTAAAGCAGCTTTTTGTTTATCGTTAAGTTTTTCTTCTCCTTTCTCTGTAATTGTAAACTCTTTTTCTCCAGGAATATATTCAATCAATTCTGCTTTTGCTGCTTCTCTTAAAGCAAGTTCAGATTCTGCAGAACAAGCTACAAATAAATGGTTTGGAAACTCAATTTTAAGTCTTTCAAAGTTATCATAGGCACATGGAACATCAATTTTGTTACAAGCAATAATCATTGGTTTAGTTTTCTTACGAAGATTAATAGCAATATTTTTCAAATCATTTTCTTCCCAAGAGTTTGGTTTGTCTTTATCTAAACCTAATTCTTTAATTGCATTTTGAACCATATCTTCAGTAACTTTTAATCCAGATAACTGTTTACCTAAAGCAACATGAATTTCTTTCTTCTCTTGCATCACTGTGCGAGCAAATTTTTCCCAACCTTTCTTTAATATACCAAGATACCACATATCTAACTCTACTTCTAAAAATTTAACATCATTTGCAGGATCATAACTGCCGGGCGTAATTGATTCACCTTTCTCGTTAGTTGTTCCAGCTACATCAATCACATGAATAAGAACATCTGCTTGCCGAAGATCATCAAGAAACTGGTTACCCATTCCCTTACCTTCGTGCGCGCCCGGTACTAAACCTGCAACGTCAATCGCTTGCACAGGAACAAACCTGAAATTTTTTAAAACAAACCCGTTTCGAGGATTAGATACTTTTCCAAAATCCGCTGCTGGATCTTTAATCTTAACATACCCTATACCTTCATTAGGTTTAATAGTTGCAAAAGGATAATTAGCGATTTCTACTTCTGCCAGCGTAGCTGCTTTAAAGAATGTTGACTTGCCAACGTTGGCTTTTCCTACTATACCTACAATCATGGGGAACCTCTTGATTGTTGGTCACGAACGTTAGTGACTAGACCTACAATCATTTTAAAAGTTAGATTTTGAAGTTGTTTTTAAGATTTGTTGTTTTTTTGATAGAAAAATATAAATATACCTAACTTGGTACAATTTTCTATGAACTCAATCAATAAACTTAGAAAGATTTACCATCTCAAACATGTAGATCGAGCTAATTCTGTTTTAGAGAGAAAAGAAAGTTCTGCTGAACACTCATGGAGTTGTTTAATTCTTGCAGATTATTTCTTAAGTCAGATGAAAGATGAAAATATTGACAGATTAAAAGTTTACGAATTATTAATGTATCATGATGTTGTTGAGATTGAAGCAGGTGATGTTCCTATTCATCATGTTGAAGAAAGAAAAAACAAAGAAGCCGAAGAAATAAAAGCGTTTGAGATTCTTAAAGAAGAGTTTCCTTTAGAATTGAAAGAGAAATTCAATAAACATTTCTGGGAATTTGAAAAGCTAGAAACTAGAGAAGCAAAGTTTGCTAAAGCAATTGACCGTATGGACGCATTAATCCATGAGATGGACTATAAAGTAGATTGGAAAGACTGGACAGAAGAAATGGTTAGAAGATTTTACCAAGAAGAGATTAAAGATTTTCCAATAATCAAAGAATCATTTGAGAAAATTCTAAAATATGTTGTTAAAGAAGGTTATTATGATCAGTAACTAAACTTTCTCAATTTTAATACTTCCATCAGGAATACCAATATCAACAACAATAGTTTTATCTTTTAATTTCTCTAAACCAACTTTAAGGCCATGGAAACAAACAATTAAATCTACGTTACAACAAAGTTCATGTTCACCAGTATCTGCGTTCATTCCAGAAGGAATATCAATTGCAACTTTTTTTCCATTTTGTTTGTTAAAATAATTAATCCCTATTGAAACTGGCTCTCTTGGAGTTCCAGAAAACCCGGTCCCAAGTAAAGCGTCAATAAAAATGTACTTTTTATCTTTCTGATAATGGAAGTATTGCAAATCTTCTTCAGATGTAACATTAATGATGGTAACTTTATCTTTAATTTTGTCATAATTAGATTTAGCTTCTTCACTTAACCTTTCTTCATCACCAAAAAATAAGATTAAAGTAGTAAAATCTTCTGAGAAATATCTAGCAGCAACAAAACCATCACCACCATTATTTCCAGGACCACATAATATTATAATGTTTTCATCAAGCAATTCATATTTGTCTTTGGTCGTTTCATAAACTAATTTTCCAGCATTTTCCATTAACTGTTCTACAGAGATCCCTGATCGAACTGCTTTGTTTTCAAGTTCTTGCATTTCTTTAATAGTAATCATAAAAATTCAAAAATATCGCTATTATAAAAAATTTCCGGAATATTTTAGTATATAATAAAAAATTATATATACTCTCAATTATTTACTTTCTAGAATATGGGTAGAGCATATGACTTGAAAAAATACGAAGTGAACACAAAGTATAATCTCAAAGTACTTTGGAGTTATCTGCGTAAGTACAAATGGATGACTTTATTAATTATTTTAATAGCTCTTGCTTTAGAATTAACAAGCTTCTTTGACAATTTTATCTTTAAGTTTTTAGTAGATAAAGCTGCAGAATACTCATTAGGAACAGTTACAATTGATGATTTTACCTCATTCCTATTTTTAGTGTTAGGGATATTTATTTTTGTTCGAGGATTTGTAGGTGCAGGATTATGGTTTGTTAGAGTAAGATTATTCAACCGTCTAGAAGGAAGACTGATGAATGAGATAGAAAAAAGTTCTTTCTGGCACGTTTTAAATTTATCATACCGTTATCATTTGAACAAAAAAACAGGGTCAATGATCTCACAGTTTACACGTGGAGTAGGTAAAATTGAAGGCTTACTTGATGCCATTGCATTCAATTTTATTGGAGTTTTTTTCAGAATAGTTTTATCATTAGGAGTGATAGTTTACTTTGATTTTACTACAGCCCTAGTTTTATTGTTAACAATTGTTGCTTTTCTTACTTCAGGAATTATTATTACAAATAAACAAAGAAAACCACAAAACGAATCCAATTACCGTGAAGATATCTTGAAACAAAATATCAGTGATGTTTATACAAACATAGAAACGGTAAAATACTTTGGTAAAGAAAAACGTACACACAGTTATTTTGGATCACTTTCAAACTCTTTAAAAGATGCAAGAATTAAGTTTTGGGATATTTTCTCTTACTATATTAGTATTCAATCTTTTATTATCACACTAGGAACGGCTTTCATTTTTTACTTTAGTTTTAACGGTTTTATCGCTGGAGAGATGACGTTAGGAACTATTACTTTAATATTTTCAGCAATTTGGAAATTAGTCCCACAATTATTTGGTTTTTTACATGGATATAGACATTTTATCAGATGTAACGTTGACGTTTCTGCATTGTTTGAAACGTTTAAAGAAAAAAATGAAGTTAAAGATATTCCTAAAGCTAAAAAGTTAAACGTCAAAGAAGGTATTATTGATTTTCAAAATGTTTACTTCACATACCCAGCTAACCAACAACAAAATAAGAATGAAGCAAGTGGTGTGATTAAAGGGTTTAATTTAAAGATTAAAAAAGATCAAAAAGTAGCATTGGTTGGTCCTTCAGGGGGAGGTAAAACTACAGTAATTAAACTACTTTACAGATTGTTTGATATTGATGAAGGAAAAATCTTAATCGATGGTAAAGATATTAGCCAAATAACTCAAGAATCATTACATAATAGTATGAGTGTCGTACCACAAGAACCAATCTTGTTTGATAATACAATTTATTTTAATATCGCTTACGCTAATCCTTCCGCTAGTAAAGAACAAGTTTTGAAAGCAATAAAGTTTGCTCAGTTAGACAATTTCATTGCAAGATTGCCTTTAGGTGATAAAACAATTGTAGGAGAAAGGGGGGTGAAATTGTCTGGAGGAGAGAAACAAAGGGTAAGTATAGCCAGAGCAATATTAGCAAATAAACAAATTTTAATATTAGATGAAGCAACTTCAGCTTTAGATTCAGAAACTGAACGAGAAATCCAGAATGATTTAGAGAAATTAATGAAAGGTCGTACAACAATTATGATTGCCCATAGACTCTCAACTATAATGAAAGCTGATAAAATTGTTGTTTTAGAAAGAGGAAAAATTAAAGAAATCGGAACCCATAAAGAACTTGCAAATAAAAAAGGCGGATTGTATAAAAGATTGTGGGACTTGCAAGTTGGTGGGATGCTATGAAAGATTTTGAAAAAAGAATTGGGAAACTGTTTGCTAAGAATTACTACTTAATTCCTTCTGATGGTAAATTATTTAAAGAAATAATTACAAAGATGAGTGAACCATATAAAAATATTAAATTTGATAAAGTAATTGGATTAGAAACAAGAGGATTCTTTTATGGCCCGGTAATCGCAGAAAGATTGGGGAAAGGTTTCATTCCCGTTTTTAAGAAAGGTAAAATCGAGAATCCTATTTCTACTGATTGTTATATTGACCATTCTGGAACTGAAAAATGTTTAGAGATGATTACAGATTCAATTGAAAAAAATGAAAAAGTGATTATTGTTGATGATTGGTTTGAAACTGGTAAAACTGGTAAAGCAATTGTTAACTTAATTGAAAAGCTAGGTGGAAAAATAGTTGGCATTTCAATAATTTATAATCAAATGAGTCAGAAAGATGAAGATTTTTTTAAACAATACAATTTACATTATCTGTTAAAAAGATAGATTTGTAATTGAATGAAAATAAAATCAATATTAAAGTTTGAAAGATGATAACAGCAGCAAGAGTAATCATTGTTAAAGATAACAAAGTCCTATTTATTCATCGTAAAAAGTATGGTAAAGAGTATTATGTTCTTCCTGGCGGAGCAATTGAAGCTAATGAAACTCCAGAACAAGCAGCTATAAGAGAAGCTAAAGAAGAAACTAATTTTGATATTGAATTAGGAGAATTACTATTTGAGATGCCGGAAGAAGTGAAGGGTGAAAAAAGGTATGCTTACTACTTTTTAGCTAAAGAGTTTACAGGGGAATTAAAACTTGGCGGACCAGAAATTGAAAGACAGTCAGAAGATAATCAGTATATTTTTGAATGGCTATCTGTTGAAGAGATGGAAGACAAATTGGTTTATCCTGAAGGGTTGAAAGACAAAGTTAAAGAAATTCTAAATTAATCTTTTATTTTTTCTAACAATTTCTTAATTTTTTCTAAGTCAAGATCTTCTAATTTTTCAAAAATTAGATCTGCCTCTTTAAGATCTTCATAATCTTGCTGTTCAGTTTTAATAGCTACTGCTTTCATACCACCATTAATTGCTGCTTCAATTCCATCTTTAGCATCTTCAACAACAATACAATAACCGGGATCAATATTAAGCCTCTTAGCTGCTTTGATATAAACTGCCGGATCCGGCTTGTGCCTGTCAACATCATCAGCAGCAACAAGCTCAGTAAAATAATCTCTTACACCCAACAAAGAGGTAATTATTTCTGCTCGATATTTAAAACTAGATGTTCCGATTGCTAGTTGAATCCCTTTTGTTTTACAATCCTGCAAAAATTTAGTAAACTGTTTATTAGGTTTCAAATCGTCTTTCATCAATTCCATCTGAATCGCAAAACAGTCCTTGGAAAAGGTCTCAACTATAAGATTACATTCATAATTTTCGTTCAGATAATCCACTGTATCTTTTAACGCACAGTATTGGAACATCTTTCTTTCTTGCTCAGAAAGCTTAACTCCAGAAACCTGTTCAAATGATATAGCATTATATTTAAAAGAATCTAGCATTACTCCATCCATATCAAAAATTATCGCTTTAAGCATTTTATTTCTGTAATGGTGCTAGGTTAAAAATGTTACTAAAGAAAGTAATGTACACCTAACGCAATCAAGAAACCCAACACAGAACCGACAGTAACTTGTAATGGAGTGTGGCCCATTGCAAAATGAGAATTATTTTTCATCCCTAACTTCTTTACAATCTTATTGATAACTAATCCTTCTTCACCTGCGGTTCTTCTAACACCAAAAGCGTCTCGGATTGCAATCATTGCTAAAACAAAACTTATTGCAAAAGAACTGCTAACACCTTCTTGAAGGTAAATTATTGTTACTAATGAAATTACAAATGCAGAATGTGAACTTGGCATTCCACCAGTTACAACCAAATCTTTCCAACTTAATGTTTTATGTTTAAAGAATAATAAAACCAATTTTACTAATTGTACACCAAAACCGGCTAATACAATTGCTAAGATAATTTTATTCATAAACAAAAAGGATATTTTTAGGATTTATATAGTTTGCGATTTTGATGAGCAAACTTCCAAAATGTTAATTTTGATAGGTTGCGATAGTTGTTTTTTAGAAAATAATAAAAACAATAAGAGAATAATAGATTAAAAAGAGGTAAGCAAAAGAATATAATTCTTTTTTACCTTTTTTGTAATCGCTGTTACAAAAAGAGGTATGATGAAAAAACACCACAGAATTATTGGATATATATTCTTAGTATTTATTATAATCTTATTCTTATCAATATTTTATTTCACGCCAGGATTAAAACAATTCTCATCTCCAGAATATGTGAGAGATTTTCTAGTTAGTTTAGGAAACTGGGGTCAATTAGTTTTCATCTTCATATTAATGTTAACAATTCCATTACCAATACCAAGCACGCCTGTTGTTTTAGGAGGAGGATATGTTTACGGAACAATCTTAGGGACAGTTTTAGCATTAATTGCTTGTGTAATTGGAAGTTCTATTGCCTTTCTTTTAGTAAGAAAATTTGGACGTCCACTTTTAGAGAATCTAGTGGACAAATACCATATTAAACAGTTCAGCACTGCGTTTAAAAGAAGAGGGTTAATTGTGGCATTTATTTCTTATGCATTACCTTTATTTCCTAGTGATGCAATAAGTTTAATTTTAGGATTAACTAAAATTAGATTTAGAACATTCTTAGCATTATTAATTCTTGGCCACATTCCAAGATATTTAATATTAAACTCTTTTGGAGCTGATCTTCATAGTGGGTTTACAACAAAAACAATCATCATCATAATTTTTGCAATTATCTTTTTATTAATAGCTATATTCAGAGAACCGTTAAAGAAATTCTTCTTTAAAGAATTAAAAGAAGTGGAAAAGGAAGTAGAAAAGATTGAAGAAGAGGTTGAGTATATTGAAAAAGGATTAGGAATAAAGAAAAAGAAAGAAAAGAAAAAAAGAAAATTATAATTTCTCTTTAATCATTTTATATCTATTCATCATAGAACTATAATTTTTACACCCAATTAATTTACAAAAAATAATATGATGACTCATTCTCCATTTAGCTTTATGTAAATGGCACGATTCCTTAGTTATTTTCTTACCAAAAGGAAACTTATGGGGAAGATAATGAGGAGGACAACACTTAGTGGAACTAATTTTAATTTTATCCTTTATTCCCATAAACCAAGATTCGTTTTCAATATTCATTTCTTCTTCTTCTTAAATTCAAAATCAATCATTATTGGCAAATGGTCAGAAAAGTTAAAGTGTAAAACTGAATACTTCTTAACTTTCAGATCTAAAGAGGTTAAAATATAATCTAACCTTTTAGTAGGATGCCAAGCTGGTTCAGTTAAAGGCATAGATTCTTTATCCAAAGCAATTTTATCTTTTAAATGTGTTTTTGTTAAAAGTTTATTAATTTCTTCCACACCGTGAAATGTGTTAAAGTCACCCATTAAAATCACGGGATTTTTAATATTGTTAACTATTTTTACTAATTCATCAATTTGTTTTGCTCTTGTCTTTCCTCCTAAAGCCAAATGTGCCGCTAACAAAGTTACTCTTTTTGGACACTTCACTGTTGTTTCGATAATCATCCTTTTTGTTCCTTCATGAAAAACATGATATTTTGTGTCAATTAATTTATATTTAGAGATGATTGCATTTGCTTGTTTGTTTAATATGGGAGTATGATGAAACAACTTTAACCAACCATTAAGAGGGTACTTGATTTTTTCAACAAAATAATTCATCCCCATATCTTTTTCTATTAAACGAACTTCATCTTTCCCTCTGCTTCTGAAAGAACCAGTATCAACCTCAATTAAAGTAAGAATGTCCGGTTTAAGTTTCTTTAAAGCATGAACTATTTTCTTTTCAAGATTTTTTGGAGGAAAGAAAATTCTCCATATTTTTAAGTATTGGTACCATCTACCTTGAATCCCTTCACAATATTCAATATTATAAGATATAACTCTAACCATGATAAACACCTCTTTTTTAAACGCAAATTTAAAAAAGATGGTTCAAAAATCATTATTGATTGTTTCTGTTAAGAAACACCAAAAAACTTGTTGTTTGATTTTTCGCCACCTCTTTTTTAAATATATTAAATTAAGTAAAGAATTAATAGTTAATAAATTTATTGTAAAACAGATTTCATTTCAAGATTCCATAACCGCAGACGCAGTCGAGGATTTGGAATTTTACTTTAAAATTCCATAACCTATCAATCTAAACCTGTCACCAACCCTTCTAGAGATAGTAATTCTATCACCGAGATTAGCTGCAATTGGTTTTTTCAATACACAAGTAGTATTTTTCTTACTAGGATCAACTACTACCCCTACTGTAGCAGCAGAATTAACGTTAAGCATCAAAATTTCATTTTTCGCTAATGGTTTTACTTCTGTTTCTTCTTTAGAACCTACAACACGTTTTAATAAATTAGTATTTAAAGATATTTTGTTAAGAATCATAGGCAGTTTTCCAGGTAACCCAACCATAAAGCCTGTTAAACTATCAGACTTAACAATTGTAGGATCAAGTTGTGTTGAGATTGCCATACTTCCTCCAGGAAGAATCTCATCAACAGGCACACCACCAGAAAATATTTGAGTTATTTTTGTTTTTAATGATTTCCAGACTTTTTGGTTCTTTTCTTCAACCATATAACCAGGAATAATTTCAATTTCATCACCAACTTTGAATTTTCCCTGTTTGACTGTTCCACCTAAAACTCCACCAAGAAGTTTTGCTGGTTTCATTCCTGGTTTGTTAATGTCAAATGATCTTGCTACTAACATAATTGGACTTTGATCTAAATCTCTTTTTGGAGTTGGAAAGTGTTCTTGAATCGCTTTAACTAAAACATCAACATTAACATTAGCACGAGCAGACATAGGGATTATTGGAACCTCCGCATAATCAGTTTCTGCTAAAAAATCTTTAATTTGTTGATGATTTTTTATTGCTTCTTCTGTACTGACTAAATCAATCTTATTTTGAATGATCATAACGTTTTTAATACCGGAAATTTGTAACGCCATTAAATGTTCTTTAGTTTGAGGTTGTGGGCATTTCTCATTAGCGGCAATTAGTAGTAACGCACCATCAACTATTGCTGCACCACTAAGCATAGTTGCCATTAAAGATTCGTGACCAGGAGCATCTACTAAAGAGATTTTTCGTTGTAAAACTGTTTCTCCGTTACATTTGATACATTTTTCTTTAGTTGTATAAAAATCACACTTTTCACATTTGTAAATGGAAACATCAGCATAACCTAACCTGATAGTAATTCCACGTTTAAGTTCTTCAGAATGTGTATCTGTCCATTTCCCAGAAAGCCTTTCCGTTAACGTAGTCTTACCGTGATCAACATGACCAACTAACGCTAGATTAAATTCTGGTTGAACTACTTCTTTCTTATTAGGTTTAGTTTCTTTCTTCTCAGATTTAGTTTCTTTCTGATCAGATTTAGTTTCTTTCTTCTTAGCCATCTACTTTAATCAGAAAAAGGGTTACTTTATAAATATTTGGGGATTAATTTCCTATCAATGAACTTACCAAAACTTCCATCAGATATAATCCTTGCACCAATGGCTGGCGTGACCGATGTAGCTTTCAGACTCTTATGTAAAAAGTATGGTGCAGCTTTAACAGTAACAGAGATGATTTCTGCCAATGCACTTGCAAGAAACAATCAAGCAACAATAAAAATGATTGACGTTGTTTCAGCAGAAAAACCAAGAGTAATCCAACTTTTTAGCCAAAACACAGAAAGTTTAGTCAAAGCTGCAAAGTATTGTGAAGATAAGTGTGAAATTCTAGATTTAAATTTTGGTTGTCCAGCTGCAAAAATTATCCGTCAAGGTTCAGGTTCTGCTTTATTAGAACGGCCCAATAAACTTAAAGAAATTGTAGAAGCAGTGGTAAATGCCGTAAAGATTCCGGTAACTGTAAAAATTCGTCTTGGAATTAGAAAATCTAACATTAATGTAATCAAAATTGCTAAACTCTGTGAAGAAGCGGGTGCAAGTTTAATTGCTGTCCATGCCAGAACACAAAAACAAGGTTATACTGGTAAAGCGGATTGGTCTTGGATAAAAAAAGTTAAAGAATCTGTAAACATTCCCGTTGCTGGTAATGGTGATGTTAAGACTGTTGAAGATTATTTGAGAATGAAAAAAGAAACCGGTTGTGATTATGTCATGATTGGCAGAGGAACGATGGGCAATCCTTATTTGTTTAAACAAATTGTTGATTATCAAAAAACTGGAAATTATTCTCAAAGAGATAAAAAACAACAAATTAAAGATTTCTATGAATATTTAGAGTTAGCTATAGAACATAAAATAAAATTTATTAACATTAAATTTCATGCCCAAGCATTTACAAAAGGAATCAAAGGAGCAAAAAATATTAGAAACGAATTATCAAGAGCAAAAAGTGTTGATGAAATTAAGAGAATGATTAATGACCTCTATGTCTCACTTTAAACCATAACTAAAATAAGTTCTAAAAACATTTAGATTAATGATGTATGAAATTGTCCCATTAGAAGATAATGTAAACTATTTATCAAATTTTAGAGAAAATAGAAATATGATCAGTTATGTTCCTCCAGATTCTTACTTAGAAAGGCAGAGACAAGAAAAGAGAAACTTATTAAAATTCTTACCAGCAACTCACCTTAAACGTTTTCCAAAGAATGGTAATGAATGGATCCTAGGATGGACTTACCGTAACAAAGATGGTTCTTCAAGAACTAGAGATGATTTAGTAGGAAAAGAACATTTAAGAGTACAGGTTCATGAAGATATTCATACTCCGAATGAATATGAAACTAGACGCTGGGAAGAAGAAATTATGGAAACAATGTTTCCAACAAAAGAAAAATACCAAACAAAACCAAAAAATTATTTATTTTAAACTATTACTTTCTTCTTACTTTCTTTTTGATTCTATCTTTCAAACTAGTTTTCTGTTTACAAATCTTTTTACAAATTCTTTTTTTCATGATATCTTTTGCTTTACAAAACTCTTTCTTTGATATCACTCCAGATTTTGCAACTGCATTTTCAAAATGTTTTTTAGCTGTCCCTAAAACTGCTTTTGTAGTTTTTTCAGAACTTGCAACTAATTCTTTAGCAAGTTTCAAACTTTCTTTTTCATTAAGTTCTAATTCTTTTTTAACTCTAGCAACAACTTTCTTTGCTTCAACTAAAGTTAATAATCCTAAACCATAACCGGTTTTAACAGCTTTCTTAACTATTTGTTCCATTTTTGTTCACCTCTTTTTTAAACGCAAATTTGAAAAAGATGGTTCAAAAATCATTTTTGATTGTTTCTTAACAGAAACACCAAAAAACTGATTTTTTGATTTTTCACCACCTCTATTTATTACTAAACATAAAAAAGTAAAATATCAATAAAATAATTAAAGTTAATAAAATTATGCTTACTGGGAAACTAAATAATTCTGTTTTATTATCAAAATATAATAATATTGCCATAGCAATAATTAAAGTAGAAATTATTAATCCGAAAATTTTGCCATTATTTTTTTTATTAACTTCATTTTCAAAATTGTCTGTTTGTATGATTTGAGTTTGTTGAGGAGGAGTATCATTTTCTAATTTATCAATGATTTTCACCAAATGTTCTGGAAACTCTAAAAGTAATTCTTTATGGTTCCATAATGATTTGATAATTTTTTGAGTTAGTTTCAAGGGGGAATATTCTTTCTGCAAATATTTTTGCCCAAACCCTACTAGGGCATCAGCAACTTTAAAATCAGGATCAAGTTCTAAACCAAGCCCTTCTGCTTGATAAACTGCTTTTGCCATCATGATCTGATTAGGGTCAAAAATAACATTATATTTTGCTCCTAGAGAAATTACCTCATAAATTGCTTTGCCAAAACTCTCCTCGCCAATCGAAGAACGACATACTTTTTCTAATATTTCTAATGATTCTTTTTTAAAATTTACCAGATCAGCTCTTGAAGTATCTCTAGCTAAAGATGTTAATATGTTTAAACTTTTTTCAGGGTTTTTATCTGGAAGAGAAACAATGAACTGAATAATCTTTTTTCTATCAGCAACTGATAAAGAACCCATGATTCCATAATCCAAATAAACCAATTTACCATTTTTTTGTACAAAAATATTCGCAGGATGAGGATCTGCATGAAATAAGCCATGTAATAATGCTTGTTCCAAGATAGAATTAAAATAAACCTTTGCGATTCTTTTTCTACTTATTTTGTACTTTTTTAATGAGTCTAAATCATTTATTTTTACACCATCAACAAAATCTAATGTGAGGATTCTCTTTGAAGATAAATTATGATAAACTTTAGGAATCCTTATGGAATGGTTATCTTTAAGTTCTTCTTTAAGTTGGTCAGCAAACTTTGCTTCATGTTCAAAATTTAATTCTCTTCTTGTCCACATTGCAAACTCTTTAACAACACCAGTAGGATGATAGTTTTTAAGATTAAGAAAATGTTTTTCTAATTGTTTGGCAATAAAAAATAAAATGTCTAAATCTAAGTTAATAATTTCTTCAATATTTGGACGTTGAATTTTTACAGCTACTTTTTTTCCATTTTTCAGTTCAGCTTTATGTACTTGGGCAATGGAAGCGGAAGCTATTGGTTTCTTGTCAAAAGTTTTAAAGATTTTATTGAAAGGCTTACCTAGATCCTCCTCAATAACTTTCTTCACATAAGAGAAAGGAAATGATGGAACTGCATCTTGTAACTTTTCAAACTCTTCAGAAAATTCTTTTGGAACTAGATCTGGCCGTAAAGAAAGTAATTGGCCAAGTTTAACAAACGTCGGCCCAAGATCTTCAAACGCTTCTCTAAGATAAACTGCTTTTTCTCTTTTTTCAGATTGTAAATTTGCTTTAAGTCTTTTATGCCAAGGTAAATGTAAATGTAACTTAGCTTTAACTAAATAATATCCCAGCCCTTTTTCTAAAAAAACAGTAAGAATATGCCTAAACCTATTAATATCTTGGATATCTTTTTTAAGATGCAAACTTATTAACCTCTTTTTAAGTTAAAGAATAAATCAAAATATATAAGGGTTTTGATTTGAAGAACTAAACTCATAAAAAATAGATTGATTTTATTAGATTCTCAAAAACAACAATTATTATAAATTAAAAGTAATTACTTTTTGTTATGCCAAAACTTGAAGAAGCAATGTTTTTTGAGCTTCCAGGTTCTTCTATTCGTGGTTTACCAATATATTCTAATTCACAATTAGTTTCAATTGGCTTAGTGGAAGTATCTTGTAAACCCAGAAACAAGAGAAGACAACTAAAAGATAAAAAACAATTAATATACAAATGGTGGGGAGATAATTACAGAAGAGGTAATCTCACTTTAAATTTGCCAACAATTTATCGCAGTTTAGCCCATTATGATCCATCAATAAATCCTCGTTTGTTTGTTAAAAAAAGTGAACTAGATTTAGTTGTTCTTTATACAGAAATAACTAAAGAGATGTTAATCAGTTTAAACGATAATGATAAGAGAGACATTTATAAAATAATTAATACAAATAATAAAAAGAAAGAATTGCTTGAAGAAATTTTAGAGAATAAAGATGCCAAGAAGTTACATTATTTAATTACAAAGACAACAGATAAACCTCAAATGCATTATTTACGTGGTAAGATGGCAGAAATACTTGCTCAAAAAGACTTTGAAAAATCTATCCCCGAAGGAATGAACTGTTTTCGTAACGGAGATATAAGATATATTAACAAGAAGTATAATAATGGCACAGAAATAGATGCAATATTAACATTTTACGGAGAAGATTTTTTTTTAGATTTAGTTAATAATTTAAGGAAAATAGAACACCTTACTGTTAGAGATAGGTGGCATTAAAAACTTCATTTTTAAAAATATCATAAAAGAAAAAGAAAGAAATTTTATTTCTTCTTTAGTGTGATTTCGATGTTACTTACGCGAACTTGTTTACCTTCTTTGTTTTCAAATTCTTCACTATCAATTTTTATTTCTTTAACGTCTATAGTGTTATCTAAAAACCTTTTCCTTGCTACTTCTGATACATCAACTGCTCTAGAAATAAATTTTCCTCTTGCTTTAACAATGACTTCAGTTGCATTTTTAGTAGTAAATTGCATTACTACTCCAGTCACATAGTTCATAAAAGGTTTGTTACCAATAAAGACAGAATTATCTTCAGTCATTTTTGTTTCCTCCGTTTACTGAGTTTACTTAGTTTTCTCTTCTCTTCAATCTGGTCATGTAACCAGTAATGACGTTTCTGATTTTTTTACTTTGAACAATAGTATACTTATCTGTAATTTTTTTGTTCTGATCAAAATCTGAAGTAAACTTTTCTCCATGTGCAGCTAAAAGCTCTTTAGTCTTTCTCTTAATTAATGTAGTCTTAATTCTTCCCATGATTAAAGCTAATTGAGGAAGTGATTTATAAAGTTTTCTCTAAGAAGTAGAGGTTTTTAGTTTTGAAAGAATATATTTATTATTCAAATTAGAATTAGTGTTGTTATTACAATGATCCTAATATACATAATCGTAATATTTATATACTAATTTATGTTTCTCTAACGGATGGTTATTCTAATTGACCAATTTAATCTGCCAGAGGACATTTATAAAATCATTTTTGCTACAGAGCAACAGGAAATGGTTGGTAAAATGTTAATTAAGTATATGTGGGACAATGGTGGAGAGATAGGTAAAACTGAAATGAGTCTTTTCGCAACAGCATTACATGAAGGCAAAGCTATTGTTAAAGAGAAAGGTAAATCGCCATTACAAAAAGAAACACGCATGTCATATAATAAAAGACAATTTTATGATAGAATTCTAACACCAATGCGTGGCATGGGTTTAATTGAATATGATTTGTATAAAAAGACCTATAAAGTTTCTGACAAGTTTAATAAGTTAATGATGAGAATTGGTTTATTGTGGTTAAGAGAATTAGATAAACATAAAAAATAAAATAAATAAAATAAAAAAAACTATTTTTCTAAACTCAATTGCTTCCACTCAAACCAGATTTCAACACTTCTACTTTATCCAACTTCTCCCAAGTGAAATCAGGGTCGTCTCTACCAAAATGTCCATAAGCAGCAGTTTTCTGATATATAGGTCTTCTCAAATTAAGTTGTTCAATGATTGCTTTCGGCCTGAAATCAAAGTTCTTCTCAATCAATCCAGCAATTTTTTCTTCAGGAATTTTGTTTGTCCCAAAAGTGTTTACCAAGATTGAAACTGGTTTAGAAACACCAATAGCATAAGCAACTTGTATCTCACACTTATCTGCTAATCCTGCAGCAACAACATTCTTTGCCACATAACGAACATAATATGCTGCTGAGCGATCAACTTTACTTGGATCTTTTCCAGAAAAAGCACCGCCACCATGGCTACCATGACCACCATAAGTATCAACAATAATTTTTCTTCCAGTAACACCAGCATCAGCAACCGGTCCACCTAACACAAACTTTCCAGTAGGGTTAACAAAATATTTTGTATTGTCATCAATCCACTCATTACAAATTGGTTTAATTATTTTTTCAATCAACTCGCTTCTAATAGTTTCTAAACTCACGTCTGGATGATGATGTGTTGAAACAACAACAGTTTCTACTCGCTTTGGTTTTCCATTTTCATATTCAACGGTAACTTGCGATTTTCCATCAGGTCGTAAATACCAAATTTCTCCCCTTTTTCTAGCAGAAGCTAAACGTTTAGTTAATTTGTGGGCAAGAACTATTGGTAAAGGCATATATTCTGGAGTTTCATTTGAAGCATAACCAAACATTAATCCTTGGTCTCCTGCCCCTTGTTCATCATACAAACCTTCTCCTTCAGAAACACCCTGAGAGATGTCAGGAGATTGTTCCGATATTGCTACTAAAACACCACAAGTACTGCCATCAAAACCATATTCTGGTTTATCATAGCCGATACTTAACAAAGTATCACGAGCAACCTTTTGAATATCAACATATGTAGAAGTCGTTACTTCTCCAGCAACAACTATAAATCCCGTCTTTGTTAAACATTCAATAGCAACCCTACCATTAGGATCATCTTTATAGATTGCATCTAAAACTGCATCACTAACTTGGTCACAAATCTTATCTGGGTGACCTTCTGTAACACTTTCACTCGTAAAAAAATATTTATTTATCATTTTTTAAACCTCGTTGTTTTTTAATAATATCTTTAATTGAAGTAATATAAAACATCTTGAAAGAAAAATTCCAATCAGAATATTAATCCATAAAGTTTATTAATGATGTTTGAATTTTGTTAATTGATGGAACAGCTTAAGAAAATTAGAATTTTACGTAAAAAAAATAATCTTACACAGAAACAACTAGCAAATTTTGCAGGAGTTTCACAAAGTCTTATTGCTAAAATTGAATCAAATAGAATAGATCCAACTTATACTAAAGCACAACAAATTTTGAGTACACTTGAACAAATTGATAACAAAGACGAAATTAAAGCAAAAGAGATTATGCAAACCAAGATGATTTTTGCAAATGAGAATGATTTGGTTAAAGATATAATTTCAACAATGAAAAGAAAAGGGATATCACAAATCCCCGTTAAGCACAAAGAAAATGTTTGTGGTTTAATTACAGAAAAAGCAATTATTGATAATTTGTTAAAAAGAGAAAATGTATCGCAATTAAAAGTAAAAGAGATTATGGAAGATGCGCCCCCAATAATAAGCATAAATACAAATTTAAAAACATTACTCCTTTTGTTAAAAGAATGTTCTGTAGCGTTGGTTGCTGATAAAGGAGAAATTAAAGGAATAATTTCTAAAACAGATTTAATGGATAGAATTTAGAAATCACTTCATTGCTTGAAATGCCAAGATATCTTCAGTAGAAAGTTTCTTACCTTTTTTCATCTTATCTTTCACTTCTGCAGTTTTTTCTCTAACTTTACTTTTAAAACTCTTTTCTTCTTCTTCGTTAAACAATTTTGAAAGAACACCAACCCTTGCAAGTACTTCTTCCATTTCCTTCCTAGCTTGTTCATATTTAACTTTCAAATCCAAATATTTTTCAGCTAATGGCTGTTCTTCAGCACGAAATGTTTTAACTTCCTCAAAAAGTTTGTTAATTTCTTCATGCTTTTGTTGAGATTCTGATGCGAAATTTTGAACATTCTGGTGAGATTCTTCAGCTTGTTTACGGACTTCAGTAAATTCAGATGAAGCACCTTCAACGTTTTTCCAAACATCACCTAATTCTTTTAGACCTTTAAGTTGTGATTTAAGTTCTTTTATTCTTTTCCAGATTTGTTGTTCTTTATTGAAAGCTATGATTTCAGTTTCAATTTGTGTTTCTAAACTTTCAATTTCTTTTTTAATTTTAACAGGATCACCTTTAATCTTAAGCTGGTCTAGAATTTCTCGACGTTTTTGATCTACTTCTTTCTTTTCAGAAACTCTTTCTCTAACAACTTTGTTAAGTTTATCACGTTCCTTCTTAATTTCTTTTACTTTTTTTGTAAGACTATCACGTTCTTCTTTAAGTTTCTGGATCTTATTAATCCTGGACTTAACTTTATCTCTTACAGAACGTAATTCACGGAAACTTTGTTCTTTTTCAGTATTTAAAGAATTTAGTTGTGAACGTAGTTTAGATAATTCTGGCTTTCTCTGTTTAAACTCATTCCTCAACTCTTCCAGTTCTCCATTACTATGTTCCATTAATTTTTCACTTCCCTTGATAATAATAATAAATAAAAGGTTAAAAAATAAAACCTTCAAAAAAATAAGACTAGTTTTTACCCAAATAGTGCGCCTAAACCAGCAGCAGCAGCTTCATCAGATTTTTTATCGTCTTCTTTTGTTTTTTCTTCTTTCTTAGCTTCTTCGACAGGTGCAGCAGATGCGGATGCGGCAGCGACAGGTGCAGCAACAGCAGCTTTCTTGATAGCTTCTTCGATATCAACACCTTGTAAAGCAGCAACTAAAGCTTTAACACGAGCATCATCTACTTTAACTCCAGCAGCAGATAAAACTGCTTTAACAGCGTCCTCGTTAATTTCTTTGCCTGCTTTATGAAGCAACATTGCAGTGTAAATGTATTCCATTTTTCATTCCTCCTAATTAAATAAATTTTGATTATTTTTTCTCATCTCTTAAAGTACCTTCTTTTTGAAGTTTCTCTAAAAGTTCTTGAGCTTGATCAACTGATACATCACCTTGTTTAGGGTGATTTTCCTTTGCAGGTTCTGTTTCTGAAAGTTCTATTTTCTCATCAGGAATATTTCCCATTGCTTTTTGGATATCTTCCTCTGTTAGTTTCTGTTTTTTAAGTACGGGCTCAGAATCTTTTGGTTCTGCTTTTTCCTCTGCAACAGGTTCTTCTTTCTTTACTTCTGCAACAGGGGCCTCTTCTTTAACTGGTTCTGCAACAGGGGCCTCTTCTTTAACTGGTTCTGCAACAGGTTCTTCTTTCTTTACTTCTGCAACAGGGGCCTCTTCTTTAACTGGTTCTGCAACAGGTTCTTCTTTCTTTACTTCTGCAACAGGGGCTTCTTCTTTAACTGGTTCTGCAACAGGTTCTTCTTTCTTTACTTCTGCAACAGGGGCCTCTTCTTTAACTGGTTCTACTTTAGCAGGAGCAGAGCCAACTTCAATATTTCCTGCGTCTCTAACAGAGTTAGCTTGAGATTCAGCTTTTGCTAGGATTTCATCTTTAGTTTCATCACAAACAATATTTTGTTCAATGCCAACAGCTTTCGCTTCTCTGAAAGCTTTCTGGATTAATAATTCAGAAGTTTCAGTAGTTGGATAAGCAGATTCAATTGCTAAATTCATTGCCCACTGAGCTGCTTGAGTGAAATTGTTAGTATACTCTACTTCATCAATGTAAAGTTGTTTAGCATCAAAGACTAAACCATCTTCCCAAACAGAAACTAAGTTTAACCCGATTTCCATTGGTTTAATATCCAATCTTTTAAGATTCTCAGCAAGTTTTGCAGAAACCACATCTCCTTCTTTAGCAACGGTAACATCGCTAACAATGGTTAATTTACCATTATCAACTTTAGTTTTAATTCCTACAGAAGCCAATTCTGAAATAATTGGACCAGGTACAAAAGTTGTTGGTCCTGCTTTAACTAGAACATCTTTAGATAATATTTGACCAGCTTTAGCAGGTGCATCTGATTTATTTTTTTGAATAGTTGCATATAATGAAAAAGGATTCTCGTTAGTGAAAAGTAATGCTGGCATACCTCTTACTTTCTCAGAAAGTTGAGCAATATTTTCTTTCCCAGAATTAATTAAAGCTAACTTTAAAAGTTTCTTACGAGCCATAATGATTTTAACATCATTATTTTTAAGCATTGCCCTCATGTTCTGTAATTGTTGAGCAGGCAAACTTTCCATATTAACAACACCAACAATAGAGTAACTTTTAATGTCATTAACCAAACTTTGTACCAGTTTCTTTTTATTTTCGCTGACCATCTTTAGATCCTCACTGGTTTACTCATTGTTAACTTTAAGTCTACGTTCTTAACATTCTGTTCTTCTTGTGGAAGTTGTTTAAGTGCTGATTGATATACAGTTAAAATATTATCAATAATCTCTTCCTCAGATTGATCTTCTTTACCAACCATACATTGTAAATTAGTAGCTTTTCTTGCAACTAGCTTTACAGTAGTATTAAGTTTTTTAGTAAGAACTTCTAAATTTGCATTTGGTGGAACTACACAACCCAATTTAGGGTTAGGCATTTTTCCTTTTGTTCCTAAAACTTTACCAAAAGCAGCTGCCATTTTTGCCATTAATGTTGACTGTGCAATAAAATAATCATAACTTTCTGCTAACTTTTTTACATTTTTCTTATCTTTATAATTTGCAAAGTCTTTCTCTTCAATAACAAGGTCACAGAATTTATCAGCTTGTTCTTTTAATTGTTGATCCACAAATGCAGCAACTTTTATTGGTTTTCCTTTAGGAAAGTGTAAAGTTACAAAGAAATTTAACGGATTTTGTTTAATCTCAAGGTTTTTAAGATTAATTATCAAATCATAAGATTGGGTAAATTTACGTTTAGGCTGCTTCTTTAATTCTTCTAACGCTTTTTTTATTTGCTCTTTATCCATTTTTACCTCCTACATTATGTAGTGTAACGGTTTATAACTTAGGATTATGGGTTATTTATAAAGGTTTTGGTTAAATCAACCTAGTAAAAAACAACATCTCCCATAAAAAACAGTTTGAACCATTGAGGAGTAGTTAAACTAGAAAGATTTAAATAATTGTATTTAATTCAAAAAAAACATGCAGCAAGACAGCAAGGGGAAAAAAGCAAGAAAAAAAATACTTGTCCTTAGACAATATGAACCAGTAAAGCAAACTTTTGTAATTTCTGAATCCACACAAATTGGGAGAGGCATAAGCCCAGAATGGGCAGTTAAAGGAAGAGAAATTCCCGAAAGATTCAAAGATTTAGATATCTTGATCACTACACTTCATTCTAGCCAGATATCAAGAAACCATACAGGAATTTTCAGAGGTGATGATAACAACGAGGACGAAGAAACATTTTACATTACCGATTTAAATAGCCTGAATGGAACATATCTCAATGGTGAAAGATTACGTAAAGAGCAAGAAAAAGCCCTTTCTATTGGTGATAGAATAGAACTCTCAAAGGACCTTGAATTAAAGATTACAGATATAAGAAATGCTAACCAAAATCATCATGCACTCTTAGTTGGTAATGAGGGATTTAATCTTGTTGGTGTAGAACCAGATTTGAAAAAACTTGCAGAACAGCTTAATAGAAGAGGATTTGCAGGCAACATCAGAACATTACTTAGCAAAAAATTCCAATCAAATAGTGGCAAATATATAGCTACAAAGCAAAATATCCTAGACCATTTAGATGAAGCTGCCTACCTTACAACCAATAAGTCACATTTCATATTTCATTATTCCGGACATGGAGACCAGTATGGCCTTTGTTTAGGCGATGAAAAAATAACTCCTTCTGAACTATATTTAAAGCTAAAAAATATCAGAGGAAAAAAAGCAATCATATTAGATTGTTGCCATGCTGGCACTTTCATGATGCAACCTTCAAACCTAGAAGAAATGGCAGAGGGAGGCACTTTCCTAAATAAAAAGAACAAAATACTTATCCCACAAGACACACTAGTCATGGCAGCATGTACGTATGCAGAAAAAGCATATGAAGCCCCACAAGCCACAATTGCAGGTGGTCAATACATGGGTAAGTTCACCGCAACACTTGTTAAATATCTCGACAAACATAAAGAAAGCTTTGATCTAGCAAATCTAGAAAAAGAGTTTGAGAGTGCACTTGCAGGTAGCCCATTTTATATCCATCACCAAAAGCCAGTCTTTAACGGCCCTTCTTATACCATGGTAACCGCTCACACCAACATCTTTAAAAAATCTGATTTAGCTGAACTTAGTAAAAGTAAAGAAAATGAAGAACAAAGAAGTGTGCCAAGGATATTTGATGAAGAGACCCCATCAATAGAACTAAATGATTCTCTGTCAACTTAACAGCATAATTCTATAATCTAAAATGTAACCAAAATAAAATCCTACTCTTCTTCCTTACTTTTCCCTTCCTTAATATCTTTAACAGCTTTCTTGAACGCTTCAATTTGTTTTTCAGACAATTTGTCCCACATCAAATAAGCTTCTTTAATTTTTCTTAGAAACAAAGATTTTTCATACAAATCGTTAGGGATATCAAGCAATTTTTTCATTGCAGGATCTTTAACTTCTTTATCAATCTTTTTCATGTGACATTTAATACAAATTGGAAATTGTCTAGCAGAATACATTATGACCCAATCTTCTTTACACATCGCACACTTCTGTTTAAATCTTGGTCTTGGCATTTTATATTATGATTATATTAACTATTTATTAAAGTTTTGATTATGAAGAACTTCTCACCCCACAAAGGATTTGAGCAAGTTCAATCTCCCTGTTTTCTTGATCTGATTTTTCACAATTAAAATCTTTGCAAAGAGACGGCCAATTTGAACCCCCATAAATAGAACAATTACCATTAACATTAAAATCGGGACATGTTTGATAAGTAACACCACTAATAACAGTAACTTTCTTTTCTTCTGTTAAAGGATGGTTCATACAACAGTACTTTAATTTCTTTTCAAGATCACAAGATTTACAATCATACATTTTCCTAACCAAAAACTTTCTTCCAAAAGCTTTTCATTGGACTATCTTCTTTCAATTGTTTAAGTAAATCCTTCTTTTTCTTAGAAAGTTTTTTAGGAACTTCAATGTGAACTTTAACTAATTGGTCACCTTTACCACCATTTAAGTTAGGCATGCCTTTACTACGCATTCTAAAAACTGTTTCTGAATCAGTCCCTGCAGGAATTTTTAATGTTGCCTTCCCAGAAATTGTTGGAATTTCAATCTCATCTCCAAGAACTGCTTGAGTAAAAGATATTGGAACACTTAACAACAAATCATCATTTTCACGATCAAACAATTTGTGTTCTTTAACATGGACTAAAACATAAAGGTCTCCACTTCTTCCGCCAGAAGAACCAACTTCACCCTCACCAGAAACTCTTAAACGCATACCCTCATCAACACCAGCAGGAATTTTAATTTCAATATTTTTCCTTTTTCTAACTAAACCATCCCCTGCACAGTTTTTACATGAATCCTGTGGCAATTCACCTTTACCGTGACAATACGGACAAGGGCCAGTTTGTTGAAATAATCCAAATGGTGTTCTTTGAGTTCTTTTCATAGAACCTGAACCTTGACAATGATGACAACGTTCAAAAGTTTTTGCACCCTTACCTTTACAATCAGGACAATGTTCAAGTTTATTCAATGAGACCTCTTTTTTCACGCCCTCGGCAGCCTCACCTAAAGAGATTTCAAGTTCATATAATAAATCTGAACCTCTTCTTGTTCTTGACCCTCTTCTATTACCTCCACCACCAAATAACTGATCAAAAATATCGTCAAATCCACCACCAAATGCTCCGCTTCTAAACTGTGACATCACATCAGAATAATCAAATCCTTGATGACCATGACCAGCACCACCATTAAATGCAGCACTACCGAACTGATCATACTGTTGACGTTTTTTATCATCTCCTAAAACAGAAACAGCTTCATTAATTTCTTTAAATTTGGCTTCATACTCTTCACTTTTATCTTCTGGAGCACGGTCGGGATGATATTTTAGTGCAAGCTTTTTGAAAGCTTTCTTAATTTCTTCTTTAGTTGCGTTTTTATCAACGCCAAGTAATTTGTAATAATCTTTATCGTCTGCCATTCTTTTAATTGTTTTTCATCCTTTCTGCTAGTTCCTCTGCGGGAAAGCCTAGCTTATTAAATATCTCTTTTTCAATTTCTTTATACCTTGCAAATACTTTAGCTCCATCTTGATCTTTAGGTTTACCGTATCTATCAGCCAAATAGGAAAATCTTTCTTCCAAAGTTACCACTTTGTCCATAGATCTTTTATCAACATAATTTAATAGAATTGCTTCTTTACTTAAACCATCTTTAAGTATTTGTTTTGGAGAATGGTTACCAACAACTTCAGCTAGTTCAGGATAATCTTTCAAAATCATTGCACCGATTTCTGGATGTAAATAATCTACTGGAAACTTTTTCCTTTCTTTTTCCCAAAAATCAAAGTTTTCTTCTGGAACTGGATCCCAACCAAACTTTTCAGCTTTTCCTCTTTCTAACCTTTTAAATGTTAAAGGTTTAGCAATGTCATGTAATTCTGCTGCAACACTTAACAAATCCAGATTATAATTTTCTCCGCGTTTATTAAGTTCCGTTGCTAAATATAAAACAGTTTCTTTAACAGTTTGAAGATGTTTAACAATGTGTTTAGGGATATGATAAAATGTATAAAGTTTTTTTATTTCATTTGGATTAGGCAAATTCATCTTTCCACCGCCATTGCTATTTCTTCTGGACTTAAACCAATCTGTTCAACAATCTTATTTTCAAATAATTTAACTTGTTCTACATCTTTTCTCCAGGATTCAGCATCTTTAAGATAAATCTGAGTTAAATATTCTAATCTTTCTGCTAGTGTTACAACTTTATTTTTAAAAACCCTTAAGTCCGCATAATGGACAATAATCTCTTCCCAAGATCTATCTTTAGAATGATGATTACTTATTTCTTTCAAGTTAAATGCCATTTCTGGAAATTCGTCTTTAAAAACTTCATAAGCCACAGCATCTTCATACATACCTGGAAATTTCTCCCGCAAATTTTTCCACATCAAAATTTCATCTTCACTAAAAGAATAGTTGTGAAATTGGTTAGGTTTTAGTTCTTTAAATGCAACAACTTTAAACAGATCATGTAACAAAGCTAAACAATTAACTAAATCTAAATTTACTGAAATGCCTTTCTCAACAAATCTTTCTGCAATAAACATTGCTAAGTTTCTTACATTCAAACAATGTTCGAAGATATTATTAGGGACATGATACTCTTTAAAGTAATCCAGGCATTGATTTTCAGTTGGTAGTCGCATTTCTAAAAAAATAAAAAAATAAATAGGTTATAAACCTATTCTTTTTTATCTTTGGTTTTTTTAGTATCTTCTTTCTCTTCAAACTCAGCATCAACAACTTTCTCCCCATTTTTAGAAGATGATTCCCCTTTAGGAGTTTCTTGTTTCTGCTCAGCTTGTTGTTTAGCTGCAGCTTCTGCGTAAACTTTCTGACCAATTTCTTGAACAACTTTGTTCAATTCTTCAATTTTAGTATTGATCTCAGTGGGTTCGCATTTAGCTTTAGCATCTTCAAGTTCTTTTATTTTATCTTCAATTTTCTTTTTAGTTTCTTCATCAACTTTATCTTTAAATTCTCCAAGAACTTTTTTTGTTTGGAAAATCACAGATTCTGCATTATTGTCTGCTTCGATCTTAGCTTTTTTCTTTTCATCTTCTGCAGCATTCTTTTCAGCTTCTTGACGCATTTTTTCAACTTCATCCTTGTTAAGGTTTCCAGAGCCAGTAATTTTAATTTTTTGTTCTTTACCAGTACCCATATCTTTAGCACCAACATGCAAGATTCCGTTTGCATCAATATCAAAAGAAACTTCAACTTGAGGAATTCCTCGAGGAGCTGGAGGAATACCCACCAAATCAAACTGACCCAGAGTTTTATTATCTGTAAACATTGGTCTTTCTCCTTGAGCAACTCTAATAGTAACTGCAGTTTGATTATCAGCTGCAGTGGAAAAGATTTGAGACTTTTTTGTTGGAATAGTGCTGTTTCTATCAATCAATTTTGTAAATACACCACCAAGAGTTTCAATACCAAGAGATAGAGGTGTCACATCGAGTAATAAAACATCTTTAACATCTCCTGCAATTACACCTGCTTGAATCGCTGCACCAACTGCTACTGCTTCATCAGGATTAACAGATTTGTCTCCATCTTTACCAGTAATATTTTTAATAAGTTCTTGTACAGATGGAATTCTTGTGGAACCGCCAACAAAAATCACTTTATCTAATTGATCAACACTAATATCTGCATCTTTTAAAGCATTTTTAGTTGGAATTTCTAACCTTCTTAAAACGTCAGAAATTAATTCTTCAAACTTTGCTTTAGTTAATTCTTCTTTAATGTGTTTAGGTCCGTTCTGATCAGCAGTAATAAATGGGATGCTAATTTCAACTTTTGCTTTTGAAGATAATTCAATTTTAGCTTTTTCTGCAGCTTCTTTTAACCTTTGTACAGCAGTTGCATCGTTGTTCAAATTAATTCCAGTAGATTTCTTGAAATGATCAATCAACCAGTTCATAATTATTTCATCAATATCGTCTCCACCAAGTTTGTTATCTCCTGATGTAGATTTAACTTCAAATACGCCATCCCCTAACTCTAATATTGAAACATCAAAAGTTCCACCACCAAAATCAAACACTAAAATAGTATGTGTTTTATCTTGTTTGTCAAGACCATAAGCAAGTGCAGCAGCAGTTGGTTCGTTAATAATTCTAAGAACATTTAATCCTGCAATTTCTCCTGCGTTCTTTGTTGCTTGCCTTTCTGAATCATTAAAGTATGCTGGAACGGTAATAACTGCATTCTTCACAGGTTGACCAAGATAAGCTTCTGCATCTCTTTTCATTTTCTGTAAAATCATGGCAGAAATTTGTTCAGGCGTATAATCTTTACCATCAATTTCTAATTTCTCATTAGTGCCCATCTTTCTTTTAATGGAACGGATAGTATGAGAAGGATCAACAATTGCTTGATTTCTTGCAATTTGTCCGACAATAATTTCATCATCTTTAACGTGAACAACACTTGGGGTTGTTCTTGTACCTTCTGCATTAGTAACTATAGCTGGTTTTCCACCTTCTAAAACTGCCATTGCAGAAAAAGTAGTACCTAAATCAATTCCGATAGTTGCACCGGAAACTTTTTGTTTTTTATTTTCGTCTGTCATTTTAATTTCTCCTATTTTTCATCTTCAACATTTTCACAACTGCAATCTTCCATTGCACATTCATCACAATTACTATCTTTTTTCTTACCCGCACTTAATTTAACTCTTGCTGGACGGATAACTTTATTATGTAAAGTAAACCCTTTTTGTAAAACTTCAATTATTGTGTTTTCTGGCAAATTTGATTCTACTTTCATTAAAGCTTCATGATAATAAGGATTAAACTCTTCTTTTTCAATCATTTTCACACCATTATTTTCTAACATTGAAAAAAATTGGGAGTAGATTAATTCTACTCCTTCTACAAATGTTTTTTCAGAGGTGTGACCATCATCAAATTTCAAAGCCAATTCAAAATTATCAATAATTGGTAATAATTGCAAAATTATGTCTCTATTAGCTAATTCCCTTATTTCAATGAAACGTTTATCAACTTGTTTCCTGTAATTCTCCAGTTCCGCTTGTTTTCTTTGTAAAAGATCTTTCATTTCTAAAAGTTTATTATTTTTGTTTTCTTCGTTTAGTTTTTTGTCTTTTTTACTCATTTTCGAATACCACACTATTTGTTTTCGTTGGCCTTAGGTCAACGTAGATTACCTAAAACCCCACTAGTTTATATAACTTTCGGAAAAACTTTATAAATAGCAAAAGAATAGTAACTAAAATGGGCAAAAGGATCACAATTATTAAAATCAGAAAAACACCAACTCCTAACATAAATCAAGAACTGCAATGGTTAGGAAATTCTTTAGGATTATTCAATTTAAGAGATAGAGATAGTAGTTGTTTCAGAGTTTTTATTACATTAGTAAGAAGAGCCAGACAAAATAAACATGTTTCTTCCGATGAAGTTGCAGAAAAATTGAACCTTTCTCGAGGAACTGTTGTTCACCATTTAGCTAAACTAATGGAATCAGGGATTGTTTTACGAGAAAAAGAAGGATATATTCTCAGAGAGAGTAATATAGAAGACCTAATTAAAGGACTCCATTATGATATGGAAAGGATGTTTTCTGAATTAAAAGAAGTCGCTAAAGAAATTGACGAGAAGTTAAATTAGCAAAGTTTCTAAGTTTACTTCTTGACCAGCATTTAAATCATTTAACGCATTTAGAAATAATTCTGCAGATTCATCGCCCACACCCCAATATAAAGCAACAACGTCCATTTTATCAAGTTTTGTTAATAATTGTATCACTTCAATATACTTACCCATTTCATCACGGGGAATTTTTACAGGAGCAACTTTAAAACCAGGAAGAGAGCTTCCAGGAAATAAAGTAACATGTGTTCGATGACAATATTCAAAAGTCCCCCTAGGAAGATATTGGCCATTTTCTTTAACAATAGCAACAATATACCCACCAGAATATTTTTTGTGGATTATCGGATTTTCAATCATTTTAAAGTTAAATAAAAAGTATAATGATTAATCTTTGTTGTAGAATGAACATCAACAGACAAAGAATTTTCTTATTCTGACCAAATAAAGAGTAGCAATAGTTAAGTAACTGTTAACACTAAGAAACTATATGGAAATATACAAAATAAGTGGGCATCATTTGCACCCACCAGCTGCAATTGATTTTAAGAAAATAAAAGAGTCAGACTTAGTCAGGATTGTTTCATATTATGATACATTTTGTGAAGAAGTTTGTGGGATGGACTGTGATTACCAAGACACGATTAAAGGCAGAAAGATTTGGGAAGCGGATGAAGCTATTGCCAAACATTATGGTTTTGAGATTAAAAGAGATTATACTGTAGAAGAGTTTTTAGAGAAAATCCTTACAATAACTGATGAAAAAGCGTTAGAAGGGTCTTGGATTAGTGCAGATTACTTTGGAGTAATGTAAGCTAAGAAAAAGAAAATTTTAAGTACCCTAAAAATTTACTTTCTTTTATGCATAAGTTTTGGAAGAAAGTTGAAAAAGGTTAGGGTTTCTTAGAAATTTTCCGGTTTTTGTAGAAATGTTTTTATAGTTGTTATTGTGAAGTGGTTAATGTGGCCATTGATGATAAAGTAGAGGAGGAGTATCATAAAAGATTTAGTGATTGGGACATCACTCAACTAATTAAAAACAACGTTCCTAAAAAACAGGCAAATTCTTATGGTGAAAGATTTAATGGAGATGAAATTTCTTCTTTAGTCAAAGCAAATTGTTCAGAAGAAGAAGCAGATGAATATATTAGAAGATTTGATGGACATGACATTACAGAGTTGTTTAAAGCGGATTGTTTGCATGAAGAAGCAGCAAAATATTCTTTTGACTTTAAAACATGGGAAGTGATTGAATTAGCAAAAGAAAAAATCCCACCAGAAGTAGCAAATAATTATACTGCTACAAAGTTAAATATTGAGGAATCAAGGTTTGATGGAAAACACATTCCAAAATTAATTGAAGAAAAAATCCCACTTGAACAAATTCAGGCTTATGATCCCAGATTTGATCCAATTAGTATTTACTGGTTACACAAATGTGGTTGTCAACCAGAAATAGCTAACCAGTATCAAAAAACATATCAATTTGGATTTCAAATTGCTTTTCTTTATTCAGTAGAAATTGATCCCGAGGAAGCTAAAAATCTTTTTTTCTCAGAAATGAGAGACATGATTGATCGTTTTAGTATGGTCCAGATGATGTTAAAAGAACCTATCTTTGATGTCAAAGAAAAAAAAGGAGTTTACCAGTTATTGGGAAGTGGAAATAACGCATTTGTTTTGTTAAATAAAGAAAAAAAATCAGCCTACAAGGTATCTGATAATATGGGGGAAGAGATTAACCTTCTTAAAAAGATACAGAGAAATCAAAAACCAAAGAATGTGATCACTTTAAAACAAAAAGAGATACAAGACTCAGGTATCAAAGGATTAGATATTATTGAATTGGAATATGTTAAAGGCCAAAACCTCTCCAAAATTCTTGATCAAGAAAAGATAAGATATGATACAGAACAAACAATAAATTATTCTGCAGGAATCTTTAACGGACTTTGTGAATTGAGACAAGCAGGAATATATCATTGGGATTTGTGGTTAGGAAACGTTATGGTTGATGAAATAAGAGATAGAACAGTAATCATTGATCTAGGGACTGCAACTACCACCAATGAAAAAAAAATGGAATGTAATCGCCGTTATGGTGGGGAAAACGATTTACAATCTTTAGGACAGATAATGTACAAGATGGCAACAGGCGAACATTTGTTTAATCCAACTGTAGACAAATCAACTCACTTAATCCCAGAGGAAGTAAAATTAGAAAGAGAAAAAGTTTACAATGACCCAGAAACATTACAAACAAGATTAGAACAAGTTGATCAAAATGTTGGTGATAAAAACATTGCAGAAATAATAAAGACTTGTTTAACTGCAAAAGGAACAGATCAAGATTATAAGAGATTAGAAGAGAGGTTTAGAGATGTCAATTGATGAATCTATTGATGAAGAATACTTTCCAACATTTAATGAACATGAAAAGAGTTTACTGAAAAAGTCTCATGTTCCCCCTCGATTTGCTAACCTGTTGGCAGAAAGATCTTCTGTTGAAGATATTAAAGGGCTATTCGAAGCAAAGATTCCAGTAAAAAAGCCAGGGATTTTTGGATGTAAAGTTCATGGAAAGTTGAGAAAAATTACTCCAGATGATATACAAAGATACGACAAAAGGTTTTCTGCCTCAGACTTATTTCAATTAATGTCTTATGGCATTAAACCGAGTAAGGCAGTAAAATATCCTCATCGGTTTACTGGGAGAGAAATTGCTAATTTTATTTCAACTAGAGTCTCTCCACAAGATAGTTCTAATTTCCATCATAAATTTGATAGTTCAGACATTATTGATTTTGTGCAACACCATATTCCACCAGAGAAGACTGAGGGCTATAACCCCCGATTTAGTGGTCACCAAATAATGAATTTTATTAATTGCAGTATTAGTCCCGAGTCAGTAGAGAGGTACAATTCTGAGCTAGGAGGTTATAGTATTTGTGTTCTTAACCGTTTTAATTTTTCTCCTGAAGATGTAAAACAAGGAGACGAAGAATTATTGATTCATATGGCTAAAACGGTAGTGGAATTAATCTATGAATATGAAGATACTTTCTTCGACCGTTTTAGTTATCTAACAACTGGTAACCAAAGTTATCTTGTGCGTGTATGCAATGTAAATGGATATGGGGCTTGGAAATTTTCCAGAACTGCAAAACATGAAAAAAGTCTTTTTTATCTTCTTAGAGAATGCCATGGAAAAACTCTCAGTGTTGTTAATGTTTCGAAATTGAGCACTAAATATGCTATTGAACTGGAGTATCTAAAAGGTGAAACTATTGATTCCAAAGTTACAAAAGAAATAATCACATCAGAAAAAACGCAGATATATGGATTTAATATATTCAACGGTCTACAAGAACTTCGACAAGCTGGAATCTATCAACACAGAGACATTAGACCAGCAAACATTATGATTGATGAGAAAGATGATCGTGCAGTTATAATAGACTTAGGGATTGCTACCACCGACATTTTAGCTCCCCCTAAAGATAATCGTCGTTATGGGGGACCAAACGATTTAGTTTCTTTAGGGCAAGTGATGTATAAGATGGCTACTAGTGAACATATCTTTGCTGACTCTAAATCAATGGAAAGAACAATCTTTGCAGATAAATTGAAAGATCATCGCGATTGGATTTATGAGGGAGATCAAAGATTAGAACCATACTTAAGAAAAGTAGAAGAAACTATCAAAGATAAAAACATTGCAGAGATTATCAAACTGTGTTTAACTGCTAAAGGAATTGATCAAGATTATCAATTGTTAGAAGAGAGGTTTGGAAGTTATGAAAACTAAGAAACTTCTAGAAAGTTTAGATAATTCATTAGAAAAAATACTACAATCCTCTGCAGGTATTTTTCTTAAGAAATCTGTTGAAGAAGAATACGCACCCAGATTCTCTAAATTGGGTGCTTTATGGTTATCCAAAAAAGGGATTTCATTTGACCGAGCTAATGCATATCCTGCTCGTTTTGACGCTGATGACATTGCAAGTTTTATTAAAAATGATATCTCACCGGATTTAACTTTGGAATATCCAGAGGGGTTACCTGGTTGGAATATTAAATATTTACATGAAAAAGATATTTCTGGAGCTCGTGCAGCAGAGTATCCTCCAAAGTACGATGGATTTGATATTGAAAGATTTGAAAAATCTAATGCAAATCCTAAAAATGTCCACTCCTATCCTGAATCTTTCAGTCCAAAATTAATTGCTTTTTTTGAACGTAATGGTGGAACCCCGGAAATTGCTAAAGAATTTGTTTTTCGCAGATATATTTTTTCTGAGTTAGCAGAAAACTTAAAACATGAATTTGAAAAGAAGAAATCTGATTCTCGAAAGCCCCTACAGGACTTAATTTCAGTTGCAAGAAAGACAAAACACACTTTGTTGGAACATCTACTTCAAAGAAGAGTGCCTGATTCTACATCAAATAGATTTGATTTCCTGGATTTACTCATGTTATCATTTACAGCACGCCAAGATGATCGCCCATTAGTTGATTGGGATTCTGCTTTAGAATACCCAGAGGATTATGGAGGGATTTTAATTTCCAATTTTAAAGGAAAGGATGTGACTCCGGAACTATCCGTAAAATTATCAAAGAGATTTAGTAAAACTGGTCTTCTTCTAATGCAAGATGAGAAAATAGACCTTCAGACTGCCTTAAACTATGATTCTAGTTTAAATGCTTTCAAAATCAGTTTTCTTTACAATGCGGGTCTTACCCCAGAAGTTATTGGCAAAAAAGAACAACAGCAATTAGGGGATTTGTTAGAAGGATTTTACAAGTTCACTTTGTTTAATGATTTTAAATTTAGAGAATCAAATCCCGACCATCAAAGCAAATTAGGAGGATACCAGTTTGTGGGTTCTGGTGCTTCTGGTTTTGTTGTGTTTAAAAATTATGGTTATGAAAAAACTGCATTCAAAATATCTTATGTTGCAGATTCTGAGCAAGAGATTCTTGAGAAATTAAAAGACGCCCATAAAGATAAAGAAGCGGGTCTTGAGAATGTTGTTTCAATTAAATCTAAGAATTCATTTGTTGGTAAAACCATCAAGAAGTGGTTTAAGATTCCTAAGTTTTTTGAACTTGAATATATTGAAGGTAAAAATCTGTCTACATTATTGGATATTGAAAAAAGTTTTTTTGATTACCCAAAAACCTTGAAATATTCAAAAGACATTTTCAATGGTCTTCTTGAATTAAAATCTGCAGGAATCTACCATCGTGATCTTTGGTTAGGTAATGTTATGATTGATGAAGTTCAAGACCGAGCAGTAATTATAGATCTTGGAATTGCTACTGATGACCCTGGAGATGGCCCAAAAGACAATCGTCGTTATGGTGGAGAGAATGACTTACATTCCCTTGGCCAGATAATGTATAAAATGGCTACAGGAGAACATTTGTTTAATCCTAGTATAAATATGTCCACACACCTAATTCCTGAAGAGATTAAAGAAGAACGTGAACGTTCATACGCAGATCAAGCCACATTACAAAAAAGACTAAAAGAAGTTGAAGTGACAATTCAAGATAATAATTTGGCGAGTTTGATTAAGTTCTGTCTTGAAGCGAAAGGAACAGAAGAAGATTATCAAAGATTAGAAGAGAGGTTTACTAATGTCAATTGATGACCCATTTGATTTAGGCGATGTAAAATTTGTAAACCCAGAAATAGAAATTTATAATAAAATAAAAACAGATTATGATCCTAGATTAACCAAATCACAAGTATTAGAACTTTATAATATTGGAATCAACTCCATTAATACACCATTAGAAAAACAAGCAAGATTGTTTCATCATCTTTCAAAAATTTTTATTCTCCAAGAATATATAAGAGCCAAAGGTAGAGAACCAAATCTTTTCTTATATTCAAAAGGAGCACATTCAGTTATATTAAGAGAAATACCGCCGGAAGGAAAAAGTAAAACAGCAATGATTTACACAGAACCAACGTCAAGTTCGGAATTATTATCTTTACAATTTAGACCAATCTATAAACTTTCAGATGATTATGAAAATGAGATCAGATTATATCAAAAGATTGATCCACACCACTATTATAAGTCAGAAGTTATTGAAGAATATGATGAAGAAGGAAATCTTATTTTATCTTGGGAACCACCAAAAGATGTAGAATTTAAAGATTTTTGTAATAATGTAATTGTTGGAGAGAATATTGGTTATGGAATTATTGAACTTATGGCTGGTGGAGAATCCTATGAAAAAAAGTATTTAGATAGAAGTGCTTATATGGGCAGGGATACTAATGGATTTACAGCTCAAGAACATGTAATAGATGTGGGAAGAGAGATTTTCAGAGGGTTGTTAGATTTGAGAAGATATGATGTTTTCCATCGAGATTTATGGATGGGAAACATAGTTGATGGTTTGGACAAAACCGTACAAATAATTGATTTAGGATTAGCCACAGATATTCCAAATTCAGAACCAAGAGATAACCGCCGTTATGGTGGAGCAAATGATTTAATTTCGTTAGGACAAATAATTTATCGATTAGCTATTGGTAGAAACTTTTTCAAGACGAGTGTTAATAAATCATCTTGGTTAGTAGCTGATGAAATTAAAAAATTCCGAAATGAATGTTATCAAACTCCAGAATTATTAGAAATCAGAGTAAAAGAGATGGAATTAAATATGTTTGAAAACAAATTTGAAGGAATTAAAAAAATAATTAAAGCTTGTTTAACATCAACAGAGCCAAATCCAAAAAACACTTCATTTGCTCATGATGAACATTATCATAAAATAGCAGAATTATTTAATAAACACATTAACCCAGATTTAATTAGTGGTTATAGAGATTTAGAATATAAACCAAATTAATCTTTTTCCACTAACTGTTTTAACAATATTGTCTCACTAAAATCATTAATTACATTCAGAAATAAATCAATTTCTTTGATCACTCTCATTTCTTTTATTGTAAAACTTTCAGCATCAATTTTCGCCATTAACTTATATCTCTCCTCAATTAGTTTTGAGTCAAACTTAACTAAATAAAAATTATTAAATAGGGCAAAGAAAATGCCAAAAACATCTTTAAGATAATTTTTAACTTTACTTGTACAACCGTACTCTGCAATTTTGTTACTAAGATGCCTTACTTTATCCACTAGCTTATCCATTATAATATAAAATGCATAGATTTGCTTCTTTTCATTTTCGTTAAAAGTTAATCGATCAATCACACGAAGATAATAATTAATAAACTTGACAATATTATCATGATGATCATAGATGTATTTATCAAATTCTAGAAAATCTTTGTCAATTGCGTTCATTAAACTATTAATTGTCTCTTTTAATAAGAAATAAATTCTTCTCTCAATAGTTTTTAAGTTTTCTAAATCTTTTAAGATAAAACATGCCATCTCTGTTCGTTTATCTGTTTGAGATACAATTTCCACTCCAATAAATCTTTTACTTAATCTTTGTAAGTAATTTTGTGCATTGTAATTGTTACTTTTATGGTCCAAAATGACATTATCTTTATAATTTAAAATAATTTTATCATAATTATTCCTATAAAGTATAGTAATATTTCTGTCTAATAAATAACGATCATAATTACTAATGTCAATAGTAATTTCTTTCTCTTTCTTCTTCTTCTCACCTAAAGCAAAGTTTATTTCTTTCTTACCTAAAGAAACATCCAATTCATCACCTTTACTAACATTATTCTCTTTAACCCACTTCATAGGCAGAGAAACCATCAACGTACTTGGACCAATTTGAGCAACTTTTCTTTTCATAAATTCCTAATAACCCGGATAATATTTAAACTTTTCGGAAAATTATAATATTATAATTAGTTATTATAATATAATCAGAGAATATATATTTACGATTAAATTACTAATTGTTAAAATGGCGGAAAGTTTATCTAATAAAAAGTTACAATTACTATCACATTTAAGAGATAACTCTAGAGAGAAACTTACAACTATTAGTAAAAAAACTAATATCCCTATATCAACATTATTTGATTTGTTAAAAGAATTACAAGAAGAGACAATAACAAAAAGCACAGTATTATTGAATTTTCCAAAATTAGGATATCATACTAGGGCAAAAGTATTCCTTAAAGTAAACAATGAAAATAAAGAAAAGTTAAAACAACATCTCAAATTAAACCCAAATATCAACACTATTTTCAAAATAAATAATAATTGGAGTTTTTTGATTGAAACTGTACACAAAAACATTAAAGAGTTGGATGAATTTTTAGAAAAGTTAGATGAAAAGTTCAAAATTGAAGATAAACAAATTCATTATCTGATTGATGAAGTTAAAAGAGAAGGGTTTGTAATTTAATTATAAAATAATTGATTCACTTTTAATCTCTTTTAATGATGTTAATGATTTAATGTTTATTACTCCTTTTCTAGAAATAACTCTTTTAATAAAATCATAATATGCCTCTTGATCTTTAGTTCTAACTTTAAGAACCATTTCCCAATCACCTGTAATAATATTAATGCTTTCTATTTCAGAATGTTTCCCCAATTCCCAAGCTATTTTTTCTGGATTACCATATTCATCTGGAGATAAATTGATTAATACAAAACTACAAAAACTTTCTTCAATCTTTTTATGGTTAAAAACTGCTTTATATCCAATTATTGCTTTTTCTTTCTCTAATTTCTTAATGTTATAATGAATAGTTGTAGAGGGTTCTTTTAATTTTTTAGCAATTTTAGAAATCTGAGGAGTACAATAACCTTCTTTGAACAATTTAATTAGTTTTGGTTGGATATCTTTCATAAAGTTGTAGATGATTCAACTATTTATAAATTTTTGGCCATAAAATCGAATATTCCCCCATTACATTTATATCTTTAAATGGTTATTAAATTTCCTATGAATAGTATAACTAATCCCATTTCATTTGATTGTGCCAATAATAATGAAAAATGACTAACAGTAACCGAGAGATCCCCGGTTCAAATATCCAACAGGAAGACCACAAATCTTCCTGAAGATTTGAGAGTCCAGGAGTGGGGATTTCATATTCACAATGGAGGAAATAAAAAAATGAAAAACAACACACACGAAGGTGGTCGTCGGTATCTCTGATGAACTTGAAAGAATAATCTGGATGATGGACGAAACAAGAGCCGATTCTCACCCCAAAGATTGGGAAAGAATTGATTCTTTATATCAAGAGTTAATTAATCTCTGTGGTAGAAATGATGTTGAAAATATAATTTTAGACCCAGTAATTTGTATTAAAAAAATGGTAAAAGAAATCAAAGACAACCAATACCAAGCTGTAATTGATCTTACTAAGTGGTTAAGTCCTTTAGCAAAAAAATTATTTCCTTACGCAGAAATCATTAATGATTTTGGCATAACAAGAGTAAGACAAGTAGATACGCCAGAATTAAACACTACGGGACACATACACAAATGTACATTTAAAAGAATTTCTGAATTAAAAAAAAGATTAAAAGGAAAAAAAGTTTTAATAATGGATGATGTTAGCTTTAGTGGAGGTACTGGACAGTTTACAGAAAAAGTACTAAAACTTGAAAACCCAGATCATGCTTACCTAATTATTAACAAAGGCAATCTAGGTCCAAACCCAGGGGCAATAAACACCCTTGCTGGAAGAAATATTTATAGTGGATTTGTGATGTACACCCCAAATGATGATGGGTGGCATCTTAAAGATTTACATCAACATCCTCGGTTATTGGAAGCTTTTAACAAATCAATTGAAATTCAAAAACTAATGAATTACAACGGAGACACTTCAGCAGAAGTAAAAACGGCTTTAAAAAAAAAGTCAACAATTGATCTGCTTTTTCCAGACAGTTATAACACCCAACAGATTAATGAGATGTCTATAGAAGGAAGATTTATTTTATCTGAAAAAATAGTGTTAAATGGTTCTTACCATGCTAAAAACCCATTATTGTGGGCATCAAAATATTTTGCCAAACATGTTGATCGAGACAAACTAATCAACCATCAAAAAGAGATTGGCCAAATTATTTTAGAATTACAACTGCTCTCACCAGGATACGAAAAAGTAAAGCCAATAGTGGACGAATATATGAGGAGCATAAAATGAAATGTACGATTTTAGATTGTGATGGAACTTTATATAGATACCCTAATCAAAATTTTTTAGAGACAAGGATGTGGAAATCTGTTAGAGAACATTCAATAGAACTAATTAGAAAAAAAGGATACAAAAACCCTGAAAAAAACTTCACCCATTTTTTTGAAAAGTATAATGGAGAGATTAGTGAAGCATTTGAAAAAGAGTTGGGTATATTGAAAGACACTTATTTCCAACACACATGGGGTGCACTTACCCCCCATGAAATTGTGCTACAACCACAAATAAGTCCTGCTACGTTAGACGCGTTATTAGAAATCACACCTAATCTAGCTATTCTTTCAAATGCCCCTTTTCCCTGGATAAAAAGAGTATTAAATTATCTGGGTATTAGTAAATATTTCCATGACAATATCTGGACAGGCGAAGGTTTAATCAGGAAACCTTTACCCGAAAGTTATTTACAAATAGCAAAAGCTTTAAGCATTGAACCAGAACAGATGGTGATGGTAGGGGATGAAGAAAAAAATGATATTAAAGTTCCAAATAAGTTAGGTATGACTACAGTAAGAATTAATCCATACAATAAAAAAACATTAGCTAATTATCAAATAGATAATATTAATGAATTGCCAAATGCGATAAAATGATTACTTGTTGCAGAACTATTAAAAAATATTTGATTGTATGAAAAGTTCAAAATTGAAGATAAACAAATTCATTATCTGATTGATGAAGTTAAAAGAGAAGGGTTTGTAATTTAATTATTTTTCCCTTTAACTAACTCTTCTAAAGATGGTGTTACAGATAAGTGTTCAGATATTTCTTTAATTCTTTCTTCATCAATTCTTTGATATAAAGGAACTGGTTTCTTAAATTGATGGTTATAAGGAATATTAATTTTATCTGCTTCTTCCCAATTACCTTGGCGAGTAATTTCCCCTTCTAAATTCATCTGTTCACTCCAAAAATTTTGCATGCTTCCTGGTAATATAGGGCTAGAGATTATAGCTAACGATTTACAAAGATTTAATGCTAAGTAAAGAGACTTTTTAGCATCATCCAGTTTACCCTCTTTAATCATTTTCCAGGGAGCAGTTGAATTAATATAACCGTTTCCTTTAGAGGCATAGTCTAGAATTTCTCTTAAAGCAGATCTTAATTCGCCAGAATTAAAATAATCACTAATTTCTTTTGGTTTATCATGAATGAAATTAATTAATTCTTTATCATGTTTATCGAATTCTCCAAGATCATCAATATTAAGGTTCCCATCATAATTTTTCCAAACGATATTTAATGTACGATTAAATAAGTTACCAATTTTTCCAATGAGCTCACTGTTAACTGCTTCTTGATAATCCTCCCAACGAAAAACACTATCTTTAGTTTCGGGTAATGCAGTAGTAAGATAAAATCTTAATGTATCAATATCAATATCAGAAGTTAATAAATTATAACAAAATACACCGTGGCCTTTACTTTTTGAAAACTTTTGTTCTTCAAATGTAAGATAATTATAACCAAAAACATTTTCTGGAAGGTTTATCCCTTCATGTGCTAAAAGCATCGCTGGCCAAAAGATAGTATGGAATGGAATATTATCTTTACCCAAGAAATGATAAACTTCAGATTCAGGATCCTCCCAAAATTTTTTATAAACATCCTCTCCTAATTCTTTTGTTATTGTCATATATCCAATTGGAGCATCAAACCATACATAAAACACTTTATCATCTAAGACATCTTCAGGAACTTTAACTCCCCATTCAAGGTCCCTAGTAATTGATCTACTTCTAATACCTTGATCAACCCATTTCTTTGCTTCACCATAAACGTGTGGACGCCACAAATCTTTTTTTGAAAGAACCCATTCTTTAAGTGGATCATTTAATTGTTCTAAAGATAAGTAAATATGATCAGAATCTTTCAATATTGGCTCGTCCCCACAATTTTTACAAGTGGGATCAATTAATTCTGTAGAGTCCATAAGAGTACTACATTGTTCACATTGGTCACCATTAGCATGTTCATAAAAACAAAGTGGACAAGTCCCAGTAACAAATCTATCCGGCAGAGCAATATTATCCTTTTCACAGAATAAAGTCTTAATTGTTTCAATAGTGGTGAAATTTTTAAAGTAAATAGTATAAAAAAAGTCAGTAACGGTATCATGATGGACCTCAGTAGAAGTCCTAGAATAATTATCATAACTAATATTTAATTTTTCATAGATCTGTTTGTGAATAACATGCAATTTATCTCCAATTTCTTTTGGTCCAACACCCAATTCTTTTGCCGCAACAACAGAAGGAGTTCCGTGTTCATCCGATCCACCAACAAAAATTACCTCATTTCCAATTAATCTTTGATAACGAGAAAATTCATCTGCTGGTAAGTGGCAACCCACAATATGCCCCATATGTGGAACATTATTAATATATGGTAAAGCGGCTGTAACTAAAATTTTCTTTTTTGTCATTTTTTCCTCCGTGTGTTTAATCAAAAGTTTATTAATTATTTCAAACAACTTTATGAAGCAATTTAACCATCTCTTCTGATGGTTCAAATATTGGTAATGAAGAACATTTTTTATATTCTTCGGAAAAATAAGTGAAATGTGTACAACCAAGAAGTAAGATCTCTGCCCCACTATCTTTTAAATGAGAAGAAATCTTTGATAAAGAATGTTTTTCTAGAATAGAATTAGGGTCTTCATTATTTTCAACTTCTTCAACTAGGGCAAGGTTAGCAACACCAAATACTTTTGCATTCTTATTCCTACTTAATATAACTCTTTCAATATTGGCAGTACTTTGACAATTAGCAGCAATAAGACCAAAATTATTTTTAGAATTAGCGATATTAGAATAAACATCTAAAGGCGTAACAACAGGAACATTAACATAACTTCTTATTTGTCCAAGATTAATAGCCCCACTTAAAGAGTTACAATAAATCATAATGGAATTAGCGCCTTTTTCTTTAAGCTTAGCAATTGCATCAATTACTTTATATGTTAGTTTTCTACTGTTTAATGCTTGCAACTCTGTTTGCTGTTGAGGTGAATGAGACAAAGATATACCTTTAGCAATGATTCCTTTTTTTTCCAAAAAACCAACCCCAAATTGGGTATCAACTGGAGTAGCAGCGATAACACCAACATTTAATTTCTTCTTCTTTTTTAAAAAATTATTCTTTACCATATTTAATTGGTTCTTAACAAAACTTATTTTAATACTCTTGACAGCAATATTCTCATTGGAATTAATTTTTGCCTTTTTTTCATATTCAATGCCAACACCAAATAATTTTCTTGCTGAATCTAAATAGATTCCATAAGGTCTACCAAATAAACCTGAAATCACTAAAACAGTTAATCCTGCTTTTAACATTTCTATAAGTGTACATCCCCCCAACGCCATATTAGCCATATAAAGGGGCAATTGAAAAGACAAAAAGATAGTAGTATCAGCAACATATGTTTTTAGGAAAGAAGAATCAGATTTAATACGATACAACCTGAATATAAAAGATCTCCATTTCCCATAAGGTCTTCCTAGAATAGTGTTAAGAATTAAAGCAACCATACGAACTTTAAAATGTTCAATGGGACTTATTTTTGCTATAAAAAGTTCTATGGGACCAGCGACTACATAAGAAAAAGAATTAAACGTAAATGCTTCTAATAAAAAGTTTTTAATTGATTTACTTTTTATCTTGTTCCAAAGATTATATTTTGATTTATGTTTCATGATTTAATAACTACCTTTTTAACAGAATAATCCGCCAACTTGTCATTATCAATATCATAACCAATACCCGGCAAATTAGAGAGTTCTATTTTTCCAGAAGGATTGATAATAATCTCCGGATCAATGATGTCGTGTTCATAATAATTTTTTGTAGGACCAATATCACCCGTAATTGTAAAATTGTCAAGAGTGCTAATAGCTAAATTATGGGCTCTACCAATACCAGTTTCCAACATGCCACCACACCAAACAGGTATTCCTTTCTCTTTAGCATAATCATGCATTTTGATTGCATAATATACACCGCCAACCCTACCAGGTTTAATGTTAAGAATATCAATACTACCAAGAGAAATTGCTTTTCTTAAATCATCTAATGAATGAATACTTTCATCTAAGCATAAGGGGGTATTAATATGTTTATTTAATTCACCATGATCAACAATATCATCATAACCTAAAGGTTGTTCAATCATCAACAGATTATATTGATCAAATTCTTTTATAAGAGCAATATCATTTAGTGAGTAAGCAGAATTTGCATCAACCATTAAAGGTATTTCTGGAAACTCTTTTCTGATTGCATCAACCAAATCAATATCTTTTCCAGGCTTAATTTTTATTTTATAACGATGAAAGTTTTTTTCAACACATTGAGATACAAAATCAATTAATTCGGGCATAGAGTCTTTTAAACCAATACTAACACCAGAAGTAATTTCATCTTTTGAACCACCTAGAAACTGATAAAGAGGAACATTTATACTCTTTGCAAATAAATCATAAACTGCCATTTCAATACCAGCTTTAGCAAAATTATTTTTTCTAATCCAAGAATAACTTTCAACCAATTGATTAATATTAGAGATCTCTTTTCCAATAATTTTGGGTGCGATAAAATCTTCTTGAATATGTAAACAAGTACCCACTGTTTCTTCGTTATAAAAAGGAGCACCCAAACAAGCAGATTCACCATAGCCCACAAGCCCATCCGATAAGATTTTTACAATGATTGTATCTTTCTCCTCAAATCTTGCGAAACTAGTTGTAAAAGGAGTCACTAAAGGCAACTTTAAATGATACAATTCTATTTGATCGATTTTCATTTTCCCCTCCTAATAATTTGGCCTTTGTTTTTGTTTTTTACAGCGTTATCTTGATAAGAAATACTTCCATTAACAATAACAGAATTTATTCCCTCTGAAGAAAGTAAGGGGTTATAATTTTCAGCATTATCTTTAAATTCAGAACTAGAAAAAATAATTAAATCTGCAAAGTATCCTTCTTTAATTTCTCCACGATTTTTAATATTAAATCGTTCAGCGGGTAATTTTGTTAATCGGGGGATTATTTCTTCCAAACAGACTCCAGCGGATTTTGCTAAAGAGATTGCTCGTGGAAAAGAACCGTAATTTCGAGGATGACAAATGGTTTTACTTTCCTTTGAAAAAATGTAACCATCAGTCCCAACAATTCCTTTTGGATGTTTTACTAATTCAAGCAAATCATTATTAGAAATTAAATTATTAAATATTGCTTTTGTATTAATATCTTCTTTTAATATTTCTATCAATTGCTTTGCAGGATCATTTTCATTCTGAATTGATAATTGATGTATGGTATCTCCAGAATAACCCGGGATTGAACAATTTGTGATGATTACATCTTTCCAACCGTAGTTTGTTAAATTTTGTAATCCAGAATGATTAATGATTTCCAAACTTTTTTTTGAGTTTACCAAATAATCTAACAAACTTTTGTTTAGTTCGCCATTTAATAAACTTTTAGGGATACATGCTTTAAGAGTTGTATGACCACCAAGATAAGGATAAAAGTCAAACCCGCATTGGACACCTAAATTATCAGATTGATTTATTAATTCTAACGCAAGATTAATTTTTCCCCAATTGTTTAATCCCGCAGATTTAAGATGTGAAATTTCTAAGTATACACCACTCTTTTTAGCAATCTCCATTTGCTCAGTGATAGATTCAATAAGTTGGGAACCTTCATTCCTCATATGAGTAGTGTAAACCCCATTATAAGATTTAACAGTCTTACAAAGATCAGTTAATTCTTCTTTACTAGCATAAATACCCGGAGCATAAATCAAACCAGTAGACATACCCAAAAAACCAAAATCCATTAACTCTTCAAGCAAATCTTTCATATTGTTAATATTATCAGAAGTTGCAAACTCTGAGGAATAACCCATTACTTTTTTTCTTAATGAACCGTGTCCTGCTAAAAAACCAACATTTATGGGAGGATTTACTTTTTCAATCATTTGTAAATACTCTTCTGAAGAATCAAATTGGTAACTTCCCTTAAGATTTAATAGAATGGAATTATCACTGATAGTTGGTGCTGCTGAAACCCCACAATTGCCCACCACCACAGATGTTATTCCTTGAGACAAACAATTGTAAGCATCATTATTACCATTTAATATTTGTAAATCTCCGTGGTTATGGACATCAATGAAGCCAGGAGAAATATAAAGTCCTGCTGCATTAATAATTTCTTTAGTGTCTTCATGTTTGTAAGAGCCTAATTTCACTATTTTTTCGTCTTTAATGAAAATATCTGCAGATTGAAATTTACCATCACAATAAATTTCTCCTGATTTAATAATTAGGTCGTACATTTTCTGAGTAAATTATTAAGAAGAGTAACCAAGACTCTTCTTAGCATTACTAATTACTTCTTTTGCAATTGGAAGCACACTAGAAATTACCAACTTTTCTAAATTGTTCCCATTTATCTTTTCAAGATAGTTGATTAGTTCTTGAGGATTGACTAAATGTGACATTAAAATACGATCTTCTCTATAATCACCTTTTTTCCCATAAACAGGAATATAGGCAGTTGGAAAAAACCCGTGGTCAATCAATCTTCTTTGTTCTTTAAGGTCTTCCTCAGAAGTTCCAACCTCTATCTCAATATACTTCCTAACAATATCTTGACTTTTTGCGTAAGCTTTTACAGATTCAAGATCTAAGTCTTTAGAGTTTCTTAGTTTCAACCATTTACAAGTATCATCGTCGTCAACAGTATAAAGTTCTTTTTTTCCTAGACCAAGAGTAGAGTAATCTAATCTTTCTTCAGAAGTATATTCTTCAGAACCAGTTCCATTTTTAATAGTTAAAGTCGAAATCTTTGAATCAACAATGTCTTGTAATCCTTTTATTTCGTCTATGATATAAGTTTCAGGAATTCTTTTATTTAGATGTCCACCAGTAAACAGGATATTCTTAACAACACTTACTCTTTTATCAAAATAAATTAATTCTACTGATAAACCTTTTAGTTCTTGTTTCTTAATCCATTGATCAGCAGAAGGTATTTCATATTTTAAAGGTAAGAAACCAACAGAAGGCATTCCTAAGTCTTCTTCACACACTTTTTGAGTTTTTTTGTGCATAGTATTAGTCTCAGATTCAACCACATAACCAATTCTTTCCCAAGCATCTTTTTGTACCTTTGAAAGTTTACCATAAGCACCTTTACCTTCGTGGTCAGGATGAGTTGCCGCTCTTCCTTTTTCCAAACGCTCATTATTATGATCAAACATTAAAGCACCAGCATTAATGATAGATCCTTTTAGTCTACCAACAAACCATAACATGTTTAAATTATCAAAATCATAAGTAACAATACTCTCAGCAAACTCTTTTATTCTATCGGGGTTGTTTACTGAACTAATAAAATATTTTCCAGTACCACCACTAATTTCAGGAACATCACCACAACTCCAGATTTGTTGATACATCTCAGTCATAGCAATACATTCTTCAAGATTATCAGAAAGTTGTGATATTATTACTTTTTCACCACCTCTTAAATCAGCTGAGACTTCGTTAGAGATTATGTTTCCTAAAATTTGTCTTAATTTGGATTTCATTTTTCCTCCACAGAGCTATCGCTAGAAGGGATAGCATTTCATCGTAATTAAGAAAAAGAACACATTTGCACTTTTCCTTTTTCCATAATCAATTAATGCGTCCCTTTTAATCTCTGTTTCCCTGAAAATTCCGCAACAATTCCGTAAGATTTCCGGCAGTTTATAAACAGGAAAAAATATCTCGGAAACTTTCCGGAGAATTTGTAAAAACTGTTTTTAAAGAGAATAGTTTATTCTTCTTCAAGATGCAGCAAAAAGAGTGGGAAATATTATCGGAACTAAGAAAAAACGCAAAAACAAGTTTAGCAAGTATTTCAGAAAAAATTAAGATGCCAGTTTCTACAGTATATGATAAGATTAATAAGATGCAAAAAAGTAATTTAATTACAAAAAATGTGGCTTTAGTAAATTATTCAAAGCTAGGTTATAACCATCACCATAATTTTCTCATAAAAGTTAATCATTCAGAAAAAAAAGATCTTTCAATTTTTCTGAAGGAAAGTAAATGTGTTAATTCTCTATTTGAAACAAACGGCAATTTTGATTTTATCGTTGAAATCATTCATAAAAACATCAAAGATTATTTAAACTTCGCCGATAAATTAAAAGAATCATTCAACATAATGGACATGCAAGAATTACAAGTGATAGATGAATTGAAGAAGGAGGATTTTTTAGTACTAGAAGAAAATGAAGTCAAATAAGATAAATTATTTTAAAACAATTATTTTTGCTTTAGCATTCGGTATACCCGGAGCGTTGTTATGGTTTGGAATTACTATTCTTAGTGGTTGGCAAATTGGACTTGTTGCGGTAGGTGTTGGTTACTTAGTAGGATTAGGTACAGTTATTGGGTCTGGTAATAAGACAGGAATAAGATTACAATTATTAAGTGCAACAGTTTCATTAATAACAATAATTATGGGAGAATACTTCATTGCTAATCATTATGTCCATCAAGCTTTAAATGAACTTGGAATAACGAACATCTCTTACTTTATTAACCCTGTTTGGGTTTTTGAAAGTTTGTTTGAAGTTCTTAAAGAAGATCCAATAACTTTATTGTTTTGGGGAATAGCAGTTTATGTTGGGTTTAGTATTCCTAAAGAAAAGAAAGAAGTTGATTAATGATTATTTGATACGTTAAAAGTTTCCCTTTTAATCTCATCCAAAACATAAAAGCTTTGAATATTTTCAATAACATATTCTTTTTCTAACTTTTCAATAAAGTTTTCACTTTCTTTAAGAGATTTAAAGATACCCTCAATCAAAAAATTATAACCATTATTGATTTTAAACAGAGAGTTAACTTTTTCATTACAGTTTAAGTGCTTTTCTAATTTATCTCTTTCATGAGAATTAACCTTGACCAAGATTTTTGTTTTTATTGGAAACCCTAATTTAGAAAAATCTACAATACAAGAGAATTTCTGGATTTCTTTTTTATTAAAATCTTTCAATCTGTCAAATATTGTTGAGATTGGAACGCTTGTTTCTTTTGAGAGGCTAGTTAGCTTAATACGAGAGTTCTCTCTTAGTTTTGAGATCAAGAGTAAATCTTTTTTATTTAAGGGGACCATTTTCTTACTTAGAATATATCTGAAGTTCCCGGAAAATATATAGTTAACCCATATATTTTTATACTAGTACGTATTCGCCTTACTTATGGTAGAAACTCGTAAGATAGTAAAATCAGGAAATTCTAGTTATGTTTTATCACTTCCCATCAAGTGGGTTAGAAAGAATGATTTAGAAAAAGATAAGAGCGTTATCGTAAACGAGAATGATGTTGGTGATTTAATTATCTCTGTTAAAACAAAAAGTTCTGAAACTAAAAGTGCACTTACAGTCATAAAAATTGACGGAAAAGATGAAGATACTGTTAATTTAGAGTTACTTACTGCTTATATCCGAGATGCTTCTTCTATAATTTTTGAAGGTAAAGAAGTTCCTGTTAAAGCAAGTAAGATTATTGAATCGGTAAAATCTTTTATTGCTTTAGATATAATAGAACAGAGTACAGATAGTATTACAGTTAAGAATTTTTTTCATTTAGACTTAGAAACATCTCCAAGAATACTTATCAGAAAAATGGACATCGTTAATAGGGCATCAATGACATTATTAAGTAATTTTTTCAAGAAGGGTTTTGCTAACGAGGATTTCTTTGAATTACAAAAATTAAATGAACAAAATGACCACCTTTTTACATTGGTGAGAAAATGTGTTTTGAAATTGTTTGAAAATCCAAGATTAATGCCACGACTACAAACGAACCCCTTACAAACCACAAAAGACAGACTGTTTTCCCAATCATTAACACACATTTCAACAAATTTTTTAGTTGTTGGAAAAGCGTTTCTTTTCTTAGATCCAAAAAGAGAAGATAATAAAATGTTAAGTAGAGATTTTAATAAACTAATCAAAGATTACAACACATTAATTAGTGCAATCAACAATAGTGATTATGAATTAATTCATGAATTTATCAAAGAATCAATTATTAGAAGAGTAGAACTGGATAGAACTTTGAAAACGTTAGATGACCCTTTAGCAGCACAAGTAATAGCATCATTGTTAAGCGTATATTATAACTTGAGAGAATTAGGTTATGAATCTTTAGCTTAAAGAGGTTCAAAATGCGATTTGCCAGTATTAATTATTACTATTTTTTTATTTTTAGGTATTTTCTCTCTCATTTGTAAAAGCATCCCCAATCCCGCAATTCCCGAAGGCTCACATTTAATGTTCTGTTCTTTAGCTATTTTAATGGCTTCTTCAAGGTACTTTTCCCTAAGTAAAGAAACGTTAGATTCTTGGCCAATATACCCTGCAAGTTTATAGACTTTTAACCATTGCTCATCAAAAACAGTGAAAGGCCGATGGGGCGCATACAATTTATCTGCTTTACTTTTAGGGTCATTTACTGAAGATCCTATAAAATTACAATTTCTTAATATTTTAACATTACCACTAAAACGAGGATCATGATCAATTGTAGAAACCTCTTTTTTGTTGATGTTAAGAACATTTTCAAATAAATGCCCACTACCAAAAGGAATAAAACAATAATCAGGAGAGTGATTGATGATTTCGTAACTTAACCAATCATAATATCTTGTAGAAGGGTCAAGCCCGTCACTAGAAGTAATATCAATTCCTTTGAGGTTTTCTGTTAATTCTAGAATATCTTTCCAATCAAGGGGTTTTCTAGACAAATCAACCAGATACAACTCACAACCAAGTTTTTCTAATTCATTAACAATTTTTTTGTTAAGATTCAAATCAATAAGACACTTTAGTGCAGGAAGCTTATATTTATTTAACATAGTCTGAATTGCTATCCCCGCAGAACCAGAGGTAATGATAGATAATTGTGGTAATTTATCTTTAATTTGTCCATTTTTCTTAGCCAGCAAGAAATCTCTGTAAGTTACAACCATTTCCCAAGCAAGACGGTCTTTATGTGTCCCGGTAGGATTATGACTCTCATCTTTCAGCCAAACATTACTAAAACCAGGTACTTTGATTTTGTAAGTAGGAGTTGCAGGAAACTTAGGATCATCTGCTGGAAATTCAGGTTTAGTAGGATCATTTTCAGAACCAACTCGAATAGAATAAAGAATTTTCCTTTCTCTTTCAGTTAAAGACATATTGATTAGAAGTTCATCAAACTATAAATATTTAACGGATTTAAGTTTTTCTTTGAAATACTTATCTTTCAATAAAGAATTAACAAAATCTTTCAACAATGGAAATTCAACTTTTACTTTAGTTTTAACAAAACCATCTTCAACAAAAGTATTTTTATACTTACTTTTAAAATTAGTTACAGCTTCTTTTAATTTTAATGGTGGCCCTCTTCTAATTTCATAATCTGGCAACTTATTCTCTTTCAATACAAAATAGAATACTGCTTTATTTCCTTCTTCCCATTCCCAGCCAAAATTTATTAGAAAGAAACTCTTTAATTCTCTTTTAAGGAGAGTAAACGCTTTCAATAATTTCATTCCAATAACATCTCTTTTACCAATTAAAGGAACAATTTCTAAACGAATTAAATGACCTTCACTTTTTAACTTTTTAAAATCAACTTCTTCTTTCTCGAAAAGAGTTTTGTTAGGAGATTTCAGATACTTCTTTGCAGTTTCTTTAAACAAGATAAATTTTTCTAATGATAATGCTGCTGCAGCATTTCTAGACTTATCAACAGGGTCAATAACAATTAGTGGAGATCTCAATTTAGACCTATTCAAATTAAAACTAACCATGTTTTTCTTGTAATGCTTCTCAGGGTCAACAACTTCTTTATCTTTCCATTTCTGTGATGCTTTTAATAACTTTTCAAACGAACCATAATAAGCAATTAAAATTTCTAAGACATAACCAGAAAAACCAGAAAGGTGAGATTCTGCACCATACAACTTGTTTGCTTTACAAAACTGTTTAGCTAAACGAATATCATCTTTAAGTTCTTTAGTACGTTTGTTAACCCAAATTGCATGTAATGGAGATATGTCTGTAATGTTAAGAGCATCTTCTGCTTTATTAATTTTTATGATAGGAACAATTTCAAAAGAAATGTTTTTATAATTAATTTGAAAATAATCCCTACTACCGTGCAATTTATCAATCTTACTTTTTGGAAAAGATTTTTTTAAAGTTTCTTTTAATAAATTTGATATTTCTGCAGACTTATCTTTAAATTTAGTATAATCAAATTGTACATAAAAGTCAATATCATGATTTCCTGAAAGCCAAGTATCCTTAGCTCCAGAACCGCCAAGAGTGGCTTTTGCATCATTTAAATTAGAATTAAGCTTGCCTAAGAAAGTACTAACTATTTCATCAAATTGTTTTCTTTCTTTTTGATTGGGTTTGATTTTTTTCAATACTTCTTGCATGATACATTAAGAATAATTATGTTTATATTAATGTTTTGTTATGTTTTTACTACGTTTTAGTTAAAACCAAAGTAAGATTTATAAATTAGGCCCGATTTTAGAACAATTATCAGTGAGGTATAATAAAAATGTTAGAACAAGAATATAAATCAGGATTTTCGAAACTACCAGGATGGGAACATAAAGATGCATCCGACATTATTGCTAATCAAAATATTAGAAAAGCAAGATATACAGGTGGATTATTAGGTTTTTTAGTAGGAGTAAATGTACTACCTGGAGCAATAGAAAAACTAGATCAATTAGCTGACTTACCTAATCCTGTTGCAATTGGCTTATTTGCAACTGGAACAGCATTAGCAACTTACGGTTTGGCAAAGTTAGGGGAAGCTATTGCTCGAAAACAGTATAGATAATTATTTTTCCCCTTACTTCAGGGGTAACACAGATTTTTATATTCATCTTAATTTCTTCCATAAATGACAGTATTAAAGATGATAGTGCCTTGTTTTCGTTGCAAAGAAAAAGTGGATAAGAATGAAACTATCCCTATTAAATTAATTAACAAAGAGCAAAGGTATGAATGTTTCAAATGTTACAATAGAAATAAGACTTCTGATTGGGGTTTGGGGGATGAAATTCAAATTAAAAGAAATTTTGTTTGTCAACGTTGCAGATACAAATTTTCTGCCAAGAGTATCACTTGTCCATACTGTGATAAGAGCGATTTAGTAGTAGAAGATAACATCACAGTAAGAGACTTAATTTAAAGAAAGATTTAATTACTAGTTCTACATAACCAATATTATGAAACTTAAGTATACTTTAAAATTTTATTGGGGGATAGTATTAGTTCTGTTAAGTTTTACAATTGGTTTCTTTAACAAAATTTTTTTTTTTATATACTTCAACAATAATACAATCCGTAATTGTATGGTTATAATTTACATTTTAACATGGCCAATGCTAATTTGGGGAGCTTGGTGGGCAGGGAAAGAGTTTGTTGACAGTGTAAAAAAATATTTTAAGTACATGTTTTATCATAATTCTGTTAAGAAAGGAACTAAAAGAGTTTATACCGTTACAAGAGCGGGAGCGGGAAAAATAAAAGAAGGGGCAAAAGCTAAAACAGACAAATTCCGATCAGAAGTAAAAACTAAAATGGACAAAAACAAAAAAAGAGTTGAAGAAAAAAGAGATCAAATTAAAAATAGATTAAAAAAGAAAAAAAAATAACTAAAAAATTATTTCTTTTTGCCAGACTTTGGAGTAGGACAACATTTATCTTTTGGATGAAAAAACATTAATACTCCTTTCAAAACTACCAAAACTGCAATCCAAGAAATCCAACCGTCAAGACCTAACCACTTTGGCCAAACAAAAGCATTCAGTAACAACAATCCACCAAAAACTACTTTCATTACCGCATGACACTTTAAATTATCACAACATTCCATTTAATTCACCTCTTTTTTAATATTAGAAGAATATTTTATTTCTATTTAAACTTAACGCCATTCGCTATGACCAAATTGAACTAGTAAATCAAAATCTTTGACATTAGGAACGTCACAAGAACCATAACAACTTCCTGCCCAAAAAGTTAATTTAACTTCAGAAAATTTCTCTTTAACTATTTCTTGAATTTCTTTAGCTTTTGGTTTTAATCCATCAGGCAACTGTACCAAAACGGTTTCAGCTTTAGTTTTAGAAATAGCATCTAATAATTTTTCTATCTCCAAATTAAGTTTAAATTTCATTTGTGATTACCCCTCAATATTAAAAATAGTTTAAAAAAATTAAAAATTTATTCGTCGTCTTCTTCTCTACGGATAACTTTAACAGCGTCCATGCTTACAGTTATTGGAATTGGTACTGCTGCTTCTAAAAGTTCAACAACAATCTCTTCTTTCTGTTTATTAACACGAATAACTTTAGCATTTTCTCTCTTAAATGGGCCAGAAATCACTTCAACAATGTCACTCTTCTTGATATTCATTTCTACTTTAACTTGTTCAAGCATATGTTCAATCTCAGGATAAGGGATTTCATTAGGTAGAATTCCTCGAGCATAAGGTACGCCTTGTAGAATAGTTTCTGCATCAAGTTTTGAACCAACTTCAATAAAGATATAACCACGCATTCCATGTGGCCTTACTACTGAATATACTTCTTCTTTAACTCCTCTTGATAACTTTGCACAGAGGAAGTCAATAACTTGATCTTCGCGGTTAGCCGCAGTCCGAATTGCATAAATTTGTGAAGTCATTTTTTAAAATAATAGTTGTTTTATTAGGAAGATCACAAAACCAAGTGCACCAATTATAGCAACACCTAAGCCAGTAACTTTAACTAGACTCTTATACTCATCCCCACTAGGCCTTTTAGTTATTCTTAAAACCCGAATAGTTTCTTTAAAGAAACGTTTAAGTTTATTTGGTCTAGCCACTACTTGTGATTCCATTATTCTGGATTAAATCTGGCTATTGCTTTATAAAACTTTCTTTTGTAAAAAAAAAAGATAAGGAAGATAAGAAAAATAAGAGAAAAATCAATTCATAAAATCAATGCCCAATTCATTTTCCATTGCTGATTGTTTACGAGAAAAATAACTATTATCAGAACCAAAAATTTGTTCAGACTTAACGCCAGTTATAATTAGCATTGTCCGAATAGTTTTTTCTAAATCTTTATAGATTTGTGCACCCCAAATAATTTTAGCATGAGGATCCAAACGTTCGGCTACAGTTTCAACAATTTTCCTAGATTCATCCAAAGTTAAACTTTCTCCACCAGAAATGTTTATCAAAGCCCCAGTAGCATTAGCAATATCTACATCAATTAAAGGATTCTCTAATGCTTTCTGGACAGACTCATCTGCTCGATTTTCTGAATCAGATTCACCAACACCAATTAATGCAACACCACCTTCACTCATGATCGCTTTAACGTCAGCAAAATCAAGATTAACCAATCCGGTTCTAGTAACTAATTCCGCAATACCTTTCACTGAATTAGTAAGAATTTCGTCAGCAACCTTAAATGCTGTCTGTAAAGGTAAATGGGGAGCCAATTCTAACAATTTCTCGTTAGGAATAACAATTAAAGTATTGATTGTTTGTTCTAGCTTTTCTAAACCAATCATAGCATTTTCAAATCTATGAGACCCTTCCATAGTAAAAGGCATGGTAACGATACCAACACTAAGTAAACCCATTTTTTTAGCTAACTGGCCTATGAAAGGTGCACTACCCGTACCAGTTCCACCACCTAAACCACAAGTAATGAAAACCATGTCTGCCCCCACCATCAGTTTTTTAAGTTCTTGTTCGCTTTCTTTAGCCGCTTCTTCACCTATTTTGGGATTTGAACCCGCCCCAAGACCCGAGGTTAATTCTTTACCAATTAACAGTTTTTTATCACAACTGGTATAAAGTAAGTCTTGAGCGTCGGTATTAATAGCAACAGTCTCAATTCCTTTAATCCCAACTTCAGAAATACGATTAATAGTATTATTCCCGCCACCACCACAACCAATAACTTTAATTCTGGTTTTTTGTGCAGCAATTAATTGTTCTAATTCTTCGTCAACATCCATATTAGCTTTTTTGTGAGAAACTTCTTGTGCATGGACATTAGGAGTTGCCATTGCAGGACTCGATTGTGGCTGTTGATATCCACCATTATTATTTTCATTAAGATAATTATCCATTTTTACTACCCTCTACCCTTTTTTTAATATGTTTTTAGAAAAAGGGGTGATATATAAATATTATTATGGTGTAAAATCACAATAAGAATCATCATATAAGTTATAATTAAAAGAACATCGTAATAAAAAAGAAAATTAATTTGTTTTTTGTTCTTCTTTTGGCATAGAGCTATTTAAGAACTTGATTTCTTTAAGACTAGTTAATTCTGCCAATTTTTTACCGATCATACCTGTAAGTTGTTCAGGTAAATTCATTGGTAAACTAACTTCAGCAATATCCTCTTTAAGAATAACATTAATCTTATCCTTGGGAATACGCATTGCAGAGTTTAAGAAAGATTTTATCTGTTCAGATTTATCTTCAACTTTTTTAAGAATCTTAAAATCGTAAATTACTTCTTTGCCAGCTAAAGGATGATTAAAATTAACGATAACTCTGCCACCAGAAACTCTTGTTATTGTTCCAACCTCACCATCAACATCAACCTGCAATCCAGGTCGTGGTTGCATGTTATGTTCTTTAAATGAAGCAGCAGGCATGATCCTTACTTTTTTAACGTCTCTTTTACCAAAAGCTTGTTCTGGTTGAAAAGTTTCAGTGTAACCCTTACCTATCTCTTTATCGACTAATGCTAAATCTAATCCAGGTAAAACTTGCTGTTCACCAACACAAACAACCATTGGACCAAACTTCATTTTTTCTTCAAAAGTACCGTTTTCTTTAGCAACTTTTTCTTCAGTAGTATCAAATACAGCACCATCAACTAATTTTCCAGTATAATCAATTTCAATGAAATCTCCTTTTTTAATTGTCATGTTTAAAAACCTCCCAGTTTTTGACACACCAAAAATCGTTTTACGATTTTTTAGTGTTCTTTAATTTCCTCATTTTTCTTTTGGTTTAATGTGATCAATTACTCTTTCCGCAACTTCTTCAGCAGATATGCTAGTTGTATCAACAACCAAATCATAATTACTTTTCTTGTAATAGTTGAGATTATAATATTCTTGATATCTTTTTATTTCAGATTCTCTTCTATTTTTAATATTTTCTAATGTCGCTTGCAAATTAGTATTATATTGTTCATCTTTTCTACTTTCTTTAAAAATTCTCTTCGCAGCTTCTTCATCGTCAACATCCAAAAAAAGTTTTATAGAATTAGGAATAAAATGCCAACCTAAACGAGCATCAATAATAAAATTGTCTTCATTCTTTCCAAGTTGAATTTGTCTTTGATCCAATTCTTTGTCAATAGATTTATCTGTTTCCGCTAATTTACTTAACTCTAAAAGTGTTACTCCTCTTTTTGCAGCAATTTCTCGCATAAAATCGCCAGTAGAATAATGTTTAAGATTAAGTTCTTTCACCAAAATCTTTGCCACCGTACTTTTGCCTGAACCTAAAGCACCAGAGATTGTAATTATCATTTTAGGATAAGCAGATTAAGGCCATTTAAAAAAGTATTGAAAAATTAAGAGGTGGTAATTGGCATCGTGGGTAAATCACCTGCAAATGTTATTAACATGAAAAAACTAAATCCAATCAATAACAGGAGTAGTATTAAAGGAATCAAATACATGATAATGGCTTTTTTATGTGGGATTTGATGAATTTCCATTGAACCGATACCAAGTAAGAAAAAGTTGTAAATGAAAATAAAACCGCCAATGATTGGAATCCAAGATAATAGGAAAACCGGTGTTTTTGCATAAACGTATAAATTGTAACTTTGTTCGTAAGTGCCTTTACCACCAAAAATCAAATTCCAACCATGTAATATTCCTGCCCAAGCAAAACTCAACCCTAAATTAATTCCAAAAAACAAAATTGCCATAACTGATGTGATCAAAATGTTATTTTGCTGGTCTAAATGCAGCCCAGTAACCATTTCCAAAATTTTGGTTCCAGGATTACCAAGAGCAATCATTATTAAAGCCATAACTGTTGAGAATAAAGAAAGTTTTAACAGAAATAAAAATGGTTCTTTCAATCCGATTTCTTTCTTACTAGTGTGATGAAAAAAATTCTTTGGAGTGTAAATTATTCGTTTGATTGTGTTAATTAAATCTGCCATAATAGTTGAAAATAATTAATAATTATAAATTTATCGGTTGGGATCATTCCAGGATTTAAAAAAATAACAACTTCACCTTACTTTTTCATACTTACTACTTTTCAAATCTCCAAAATAATTTTTAACCCATTCTTTGATCCAAAATGCTGTCGCTTTAGTTAAGCCCCATTTTCTGAACCTACGCATAGAAGTAGTTACGTTAGTATCAAGACATTTGAACTTTTTACCAGTTTTCCTTTTCAAATCAATAATTAACTTACGATGTTCTTTAACAATTATCTCTTGATAACCACCAACATTATCAAAATCTTCTTTTCTACAGATTAATGCTCCAGAACAGCCCTGATAAATGTCATAAGAGTGATAAAAGTTTTTGAACCCCATTGCAAATTTGAACTTAAGTTTGTTTGAATCCGGTTTAACTAAAGTTGTCGCTACAGAATATTTGTCAGAGAATTGTTGATTAATCTTTTGTAAAGCATTTTCTTCCAATAACGTGTCCGCATCTAAGAAAAGAAGGACATTTCCTGTAGCTTTTTCTGCACCATGATTCCTAGCTTTAGAAACGTTTGCTTCATGGATAGAAAAATGTTTGATTTTATCATTAATTTTCTGATTAACAATTTCTTCAGTTTTGTCAGTACAACCATTACTGACAATGATTGATTCATAATCTTGGTATGTCTGGTTTTTAATAGAATGTAGTGTTCTTTTAATGTAATTCTCTTCATTATTTGCAGGAATGATGATAGATATGTTTGGCATTAATAAATTTCAGATTGAATGTCTTTTTAATTAATTGTTATACTAGAGAATATAATATAATCATAAACTCAAATAATTAGCTGCCCAAAGCATTCCCCTATCGCAATAATAAAATGGTGTTGAGAATGGTTTGCCCTTCTTATCCAATACTTCAGGAAATCCTGCAAGTTCTTCAATCTTTTCTGTGTAAAGTTGTTTGTAATGTTTCGCTAAATCTTTATCAACACTAGAAACTAATTTAATGTACAATGGACCCATATGTGTCCAAACACTATCACTTTCGTAATTTCTAAAAAAGATTTCTTGAGGAATAAATTTAACATTCTCCCGAGATTCTGTGTATTTTAAAGGTAATGGCAAATCTAACATACTTTTTCTGATATTATCTAAAGCAGATTCTAACATGTTTTTATCATTAACTATCCCTAACAAAAATGGAAATAGATTTGCATCACCTGCAACATAATCTTTTTTCGTTAAATCATCATAAAAGTAGTGCCCGTTCCAGAAATGTCTTTTAATAATTGCAGGATAATCATACTTTTTAAATGGATTATTCAATCGTTTCATTTTACTTAAATCGTTTGCTAACATTGCCACCATACAATTGTCGTAACAAGAACTCTTCCGAACCGCAAAATCTTTCATTGAAGAAACATGCAAATCTGGTTTGACTAAACCAGTATGTTCTTCTACAAACTTTTTAAAGAATTTATTAATTTCTTTGTTAAGGAAATCTTTGTAAGAATAATAATGAAACTCGGATAATCTGATACTATGAATTAACCAGGGTAAAGAATCAACTGCTTCAACCGGAAAATGAAATGGTTTGCCTTTTGGAGTGATTGTTGTTGTAACTTTTTTGTATATTTTAAAACGGTTTAAAGCATAACGAATAGTTTGTTGAACTTCTTTATCATATTTCAATTTTAATAAAGAACTTACACACCAGCCAAAATCTCTTGCCCAAAACTGGGGAAAATTAGTTGTTGATGTTTGTAAAAATTGTCCGTTCCAACAATCTTTGACAATTGCTTGACAGATTTGTTTAGCGTTACCTTCATACTTTTTAGGAGATATTCTACATTTCCAACTAGTAAAGAAGATTCTGCTTCCTTCAGTTAAGTATCGGACAAAAGTAACCATCTTTGTTATAGAACTGTTGAAATATAAATATTTATTGGAAAAAAATCATAAACTATTCTTTTCTTTAATCTTCTTCTTAGCAATTTTATGCGCTAAATGTAACGGCTCTGGCATCTTATGAGGATATTGGATAGTTCTCTTGATCAAATCTAAACTTGACCCTAACGTTACTAAATGCCCAGGAGAGATGTAAATGGGATTAGCATGTTCTCTCGTTTTAATCTCAAATCCGGAAACTTCATTATTAAAAATAATTTTTCCTTCATTAACTTGGCCAAAAGTTAATTTTTGAGTTACACCAATAGTTGATTTATTTAACGCTAAGCCTAAATGTGATGCTAACCCAATCCTTCTAGGATGATTAATTCCTGACCCTTCAACAAAAATAACATCTGGTTCTTCTTCTAACAAGTTATATGCCTCAATCATGGCTGGCATATCTCTGTAAGCCAAATATCCTAATTGGTAAGGTAACGGATTTGATAATAAGTAAGTTTGTTTTTCAAGAACTTTTAATGATGGTAATTCACAAACAACAACACAAGCAAGAATATTATCACCAGAGAACACTGTACTTATTCCCGCAACAGTTTTAATTTTATCAAAACCATCACGTAATTGTACTTTGGAAGCTAGTTTATACTGCTCTTTTTTTAATTCAAATGTATCGATTGTACTCACCTTTTTGTAATATATATTCAAGAACGCAAATCATTTATAAATGTTTTGCCACTAATGAGTGGTCGTTTTTAATATTAAAACGTTTAAAGTCTGTTTAAATTGTAAAAGAGAAATCAAGTAAATTCAAAAGACCCTAGACTCTTTCAACTTTATGTACAACAACTCTTTTAGCTTTAAAGAATTCTTTAGAAAATTTTCCTGCTACTTTTGAATCAAAAGTTTTGCAACTAAACACATCAATGAATGCCCTGTCCCAAATTTCATCAAAATGAGCTACAATTGAAGATGTTTCGATAAATTGCATCATAGAATTCCCTCTTAAATTCTTATGTCCAAAACGTTTTACCATTGTTGGTCCCATTCGTTTCATTTTGATAACTTCACAAAATTCTCGCACAAACTTCTTAATTGCTTGAGTATCTTTCAATAAATCTTTATCACAACCATGCAAATCTATGCTTGCTGATCTTCCCCACCAATCTTTTTTCACCATTCTAAATATTAGTAAATTATTGAAGTTTATAAATTTATTTTTTGTAAAGCCCCGTAGAAATATTTATATAACCAAATCACTTCTCATTAAATATTAAAAATAGAGGGATAGAATAAATTGAAACTAAGAGAACAGGATAGACACTTTTTATGGTCACTTCTAGCAGCAATAGGATTAATCTTTGTTTGGAAAGGATTGTGGGAAGGTTTGTATGAAATTCCTTACTTTGGCGATCCTTGGGTAGCACTTTTTGTTGGTCTGGCTATGTTAACATTTTCAGGCATTATTTTCAGAGAGTTTGATCCACTTGGAGGTATTGAAGAATCTACAAATAAAATGATTCAATTTATTTCTAAAAATTCTAAGAGTCATGAATATCAATTAAAATACTATGACAAATTTAAGAAAAAAGATATTTTATTTAAAGGGAACAAGTTAAAAGGTGTTGAGAAATCAACGTTAATTATTGTTGATGATGGTAAAGAACTTTTTATCCCTTCCCATCGATTGAAAGAAGTCTTACATAATGGTAAAACTTATTGGAGAATGTAATTAAGATGACACTAAATGTTCCATGGTATAAACTGCAACAATACTTTTGGTCATTGTTTGGAGTATTAGGGATAGTAATGTTTTGGGCAGGAGTCTGGGACGGTCTTGGAACCTTACCATATTTAGGAAATCCGTTGATTAGTCTTGGAGTGGGATTGTTCATTTTAATTGTTTCAGGATTAATTTTTAAAGAACTTAACCCTTTTGGAAAAGGTGGTAAAAAAATGATCATTGCTGTCCATAAAGTTCATAATCATCCAAAAAAACATCAGTTTCATTTAAAATATTTTGATAAAATTAAAAAGAAACATTTGTTAATTAGTGCTAGAAAACTTAAAAATATTGAAAAAGACAGTTATCTCATATTGAAAGAGGCTGGAAAAGAATTATTTATTCCTGTTCATCGAGTAAAAGAAATTTTACACCATGGAAAAACCTGGGATCACAATAAAAAAGAGTCTTTAATTAAAAAATGAATAAAAAAGGGATCTCGCCATTAATTGCAACTTTATTACTGATTTCTTTCGCAGTAGCTTTAGGTGTAGTTATCATGAACTTTGGACGCGCACAAGTAGAAATGGAAGCACAGTGCCCAATAGATATTGGTTTAACTTTATCAAACGTTAATGGTAATAACGAATTTTGTTATGACAAAGCTGCTAAAGAAATCCGATTCACATTAGAGAATGGTATTAATATTAAAGTTGAAGGTTTAATTGTTAACATTATCGGAACAAATCAAGCACAATCTGCTGAACTTAACGATGCTAAAGTTGGTAAAGCAGGAAATTACATGGGAAAAGTTAATTATGATTCAGGTTCTAGTGGAGATATTAGACAAGTTAAAATAACACCGAAAGTAATTCTTTATGATGAAGAACAAATTTGTGTGGAAAAAGCTTTAATCGTCGAACAAATCACAGATTGTTAAGAAGGAGGTAACCCAGTGGAAAAAGAGGTGTCCAAAACCACTGGGGCCTCTAATTTATTTTTGCATTCCATATTTGATGAGAACATATTAACAATAGTTAATTAAGTTAATAAATGTTGTGCAATAGTGTAAATTCAAAGCAAATTTCACACAAACATTTTTAATAACTAAATTTATTAGGGAAATTATGGAAATTGAGTTTGACTTAAAGAAATCTGTAGATGAAAATGCTGGAATTTACTTTAACCTAGCTAAAAAATCAAAAAAGAAATTAGAAGGTGCACATAAAGCTTTAGAAGATAGTAAAAAAAAGTTAGAGAAATTAAAGAAAGATGAAAACAAATTTATGGAAACTGCATTAAAGAAACTTGAAAAGAAAGATCGTAAATTAGAATGGTATGAAAAGTTTCATTGGTTCATTTCTTCCGAAGATTTTTTGTGTATTGGTGGAAAAGATGCTACTTCTAACGAAATTGTTATCAAGAAACATACTGACAAAGAAGATTTAGTATTCCATACAGATATGGCAGGATCTCCTTTTTTTATTATTAAGAATGGTCAATCTGCTAAAGAGGAAACAATAAATGAAACTGCTCAAGCAGTAGCAGTTTATTCTCGAGCATGGAAACTTGGACATACTACCGCAGATGTTTTTTATGTTAAACCAGAACAAGTTAGTAAAGAAGCGCAATCTGGAGAATATATGTCCAAAGGAAGTTTTATGGTTAGAGGAAAAACAACTTATATTCATCCAAAATTAGAGTATGCGATTGGTTTAGTAGAAGATGAAATTGTTGGTGGACCAATTACTGCTATCAAAAAGAAAACAAACAAGTTTGTAATTGTTATCCCAGGTAGAGAAAAAAAATCTTCTATGGCAAAGAAAATTAAAGCAAAACTTAAAGGTGGCGATTTGGATGAAATTATTAAATTCCTGCCGGCTGGTGGAAGCGTAATTAAAAAAAATTAATAACTTGTTCTTTTTTGATGAATTCTATCTCTGTGATATTGAGCATCTTTCTCCAAATCAGAACATTGATCATATTTTAACAATTTTATCCATCGAATAATACTATCGTCAAACCGGGCTGACTCATCATTAGATAAATATCCACTTCTTTTAACAGCAATACCATCTCTATTTATAACTAAAACATAGTCAGGATATTTCTGTCTAGACATTGCCGCTCCTAAAGTTGATGCGCCCCAACACCATTCTAAAACAATATCTCTATATTGAAGAACTTCTTGAACATCTCGCCTCTGACACATTTCCCTTACACATTCAGCTAATTGTTGTGTTCGCTTCATTTCTCCCATCTTCCGTTACCTCCCCTCACGGATTCTTGTACTTTAGTTTTTTTAGTAATGCGTATTCCTGTCTTGTATTCTTTCACAATAAAGTTCAAATGAAGGGTTTTCCTCATTGTATATGTCCAATAATTCATCCCATCGAAGTATACTATCGTTGAAATTAGCTTTTTCATCTTGAGTTAATTTCCCTTCTCTTCTTACCCTCAACCCACTACTTCTTACAACTAAAATGTAATCTGGACGTTCTTTCTGAGTCCAAGCGGCCCCAAGTAAAGATGACCCCCACCACCAGTCCAAAACAATTTCTTTATCCTGCAAAAACTCTTGAACTTCCGGTTCTAAGCACATTTGCCTAATCTTTTTTACAAGTTCCATCTTCCGTTACCTCCCCGGTGGGTTTTATTGAAATGGTAAATCTTACTCTATCAGTTCTAAGAGTGAACTGTAAAGTATTGCTTCTTGACTTGTTTCGCTTTGGTATTTCTCCATTTTTGCTTTCAAACCATCACTTAGTTTCATCATTGCAGCGAACTCTTGATATCTTGGACCATCAGCTTCCTGCATTAATTCTACAACTGTTAAGTGTCCTTTGATAACTTTTAAGCCAATATCTCTGCCAAGGTTTCCCTGAGCTGTTTCGTAACTTCTATCCTTTATTTCAACCGCAAAAGGTCCGAATTCAATGTCGTACATATCTCCATCACTTACATCTTTACCGTCCTCATCTTTCCCGATAAGATAACCAACCCAGTTAATCTTCTCAGGTTCTACTTCTAATAAATTATCCACCAGTTTATCTAGGTGTTCTTGTTTCATTTTTTTCTCCACGTATTATGCTCGTCAGCATTGCATTTTAATATATAGACGACGAACAAGTATAACTTAGTTTGTTGTAGAATTATCAACAACAGAACAAGATAGTTATCTCCTATTAGTTTTTTTAAAAAAGAAAAAAAGATTAGCCTAAAGCTAGGCTAACTAGGGCTTGGTAAGGGTCTCTTTGGTTAATTGTAGGGGGAACTTTTTTGTGTTCCATGCTTTTAACTAGGCCCTCTAAAAGTTCAGACCAATATTTTGGTTTTTCAGTACCAACTATTTTATCCATCACTTTTCCGCCTGAGTATAATGTTAGGGTGATTTCGGCATGTTCTTCTTCTGCATAGTAGTCAAAACTTAGTTTATGTTCCAACTCTATTTCAACTTCTCCAACATGGGTGTGGTAGGTTTTATATTTCCATACTTCGTTACCATCTGGAAGTTCTCCTGCGAAATGTTTTTCAACATGAATTTCTTCAGGTCTGACACTTTTGATTTTTCTTACAAGTGATTCAAAAACACCATATTGTATTGATTTTAAACCTTTTTCAGGTTTTGTTTCTTGATTTTCTCCTAAAAGATAATCAAGCTCTTTACGTAGTTCGGGGTTCATTAAGTTCGTTTTCTCCAATCATAGTTTTTATGATTAATAATTATTAGAATGATGAGGAAGATAAATGTTTGTTGTAGAACATAGCACAACACAATAAATATTTAAACATCAAGAAAATAATCCCAATAGATACATTAAGAACAAACAAGTTTGTAATTGTTATCCCGGGGAGAGAAAAGAAATATTCTATGGCAAAAAAAATTAAAGCAAAACTTAAAGGTGGCGATTTGGATGAAATTATTAAATTCCTGCCGGCTGGTGGTGCTGAAATAAAAAAAAAATAAGAAAAAAAATTAAAGATAAATTTTAACTCTTTTATCTTTTACTGACATACTCACTAATTCTTTGACGTAAGTCATAGATCTCTTCCAACTTCAAACAACCCATTCGGTCTAAATCACTCCAATCCTTTTCAGTTAAAAGATCACTGATATCCTCCCTCTTAATCTTTTCTCTAAGCTGAGGTTCAATCCTACTTTTATAGACTTGAATTGCCATTGATGGTGAATAAAACTTACCCACTAGCAATGCCATTGCTAAAGTTCCAATTCCAATTGTAATTAACATTTTAATTATCCTCCCATTTTATAGCCCGGACGGCTTTTCAATAATATTTTCATTTTTTTCAAAAATACTAAGTTTTCATTTCCAAGCACCAATTAGGTTTTCACACCAAGCTTATTAAGAAATTTATCTTAGATAAGTAACTAATAAAATAAGAATTCAATGTACAATTTTTTTAATTTGTAACTTTTCATTTCACTATTTTAGAGGATTAAGTGCTATATAATACATCCCACCCATTTTTGGTTCAAAATAACAAAAAAGCGTTAATCCCCCAACAGAAAACAAAGATTTTCTGAGGGTTCCAGAAATGCAAAGCATTTCTTAGAACCAACCTAAAGAGTGGGGTATTTTATCACGATTTTTTGAGATTAAAAATTATCACCCTAAAAGCTGGGGTACATGAAAAAAGAAAACTATCTTTTTTCAGTACTAAAAATCAATAGTTTTTGATTTTTATGTATTATACCCAGATAATTTTCAATAATAAAATCATGCCAAACATTTTTTAAACTGTTCAATAAAATTAACCATAAATGCTCCCGTCGTCTAGTGGATACATTAGCTACAAAGGACGCAGGATTGCGGAATAACTTTATTTGTTATACAAACATCCTGTAACCGGAGTTCGAGCACAGTTCTTTCGCCAACTGGGAGCGAAGTGCGAGATGCGCAACTTAACGTTGCTTACCCCCACGCAAAAACCAGTGAAAGACTGATCCGAAAATCTCCGCGGGAGCGCTTATTTTTTATTTTTCTTGTTTTGATCAAACTTTATTAAAAGTTCATTTAAGAATATTTTTTATTTCTTTATTTTTCTTGTTTTGATCAAACTTTATTAAAAGTTCATTTAAGAATATTTTTTATTTCTTTATTTTTCTTGTTTTGATCAAACTTTACTAAAAGTTTGCGCAAGAGCGCTTTTATTTTTAGATAGTTGGATATAACGATGTTATATGCTGAAGTAGGCTAACTCCCCTATAATATTTAAGAACTAAAAGTTGTCTTGAGCCTCATTAAAAGTAATATTTATAATATATGAAAGAATTCCCAACAATGATGGATGTTAAAAAAGGAGAGATTTCTCAAGTAACGGAAGATCTTAAGAAACTGCAAAAAGAAGCTAAAGAGATTGAACTTCCCAAAGGATGGTATTGGTATAAAGAGAGTATGAAAATGCTAATCCATATCCAAGACGGTCTTGAAACTGATCTTCATAAACTGGATAATAGCAGATTCTACTTTGATGATTATATCATAAAATTAAAGAGTTATGTTAATAATTTAAGAACAGCAATTGAAAGAATTAAGAAAAAAGATATTAGTGCTGAAGAATTAGAATCTTTAACAAAAACAATTAAATCTGATATAAATTCCATCGGATATTATTTAGGTCATATAATTCCAGAACTAGAAACTCTAGAAAAACATTATTCTAATGATTCTGATTTGAAAAAAAAGAAAATTCTTATCGAAATGGACATTAATTTTGCTATTAACCCTTTACTTGCAGAGATGCTAATAAATAATTGGGATTTGGTTGAAAAAATAATTGAAATTTATAAAGATCATAGTAGGCAAGAAGGGTATTATCATTATATTTGGGACACCACAGTTCATTTTGATCAATTCATTTATCCTTCATTAAGTGAGAAAGAAATTGCAGCATTAAGAAAAAAAGCAGTAGGAAATAAAACCGCTGAACAAATTTATCGCGACCCAGAATTTATGGGAGAGTTAAAAGATTTTTTACATCAATTATATGTTAAAAAACAAAGCTTAAAGTTACAAGGAGAAAAAAATTTTCGAAATATAATCATGTCCCTAGCGTATATAGTGAAAGGGGGAACAATGGGAGAACATCTTGGAAAAAATATATGTCAAATTGCTATCCCAAACCTGAGTCAAGTAATAAAAACTAAAGAAGATTTAGAATTTTTGTATAATACCTGTTTAAAAACATCAAAAATAGATTATTTGGTTCCCATGAGGGTAACAGAAGTTATTAGTGGATACAAAGAATTTATTGATAAAGGACTTATTGATTGGAAAGAACTTTCCTCTAGAGTCATTAAGGATATGGTAAAACACCCCGAGATCTATGAAATTGGCCAAGCTTATCTTAATTTTAGTCGCATTTTAAAAGATCACAGCATTAGTCCTGAAGAACTTTTTAACATAATTGATCTATCTATTGACATTGCTGTTAAAAAATTAGGAAAAAAATATGTTGATTCAAACTATTATTCTTTTTCAAGAATCATTTATGAAAATTTCGAAGAAATAATGATTTTATCAAAAGAATTTCCACTTAAAAAATTATTTGAACTATTTTGTGATTTAATCTTTTTATCAATAAAAAGTAAGATTGCAAATATTAGAGAACCAAAATACATTTCAGCAGGACTTAATTGTGTCATTAAGAAACTGTTATCTTTAGAACAGTTTTATGAAGAAACAAAAAAAGCTACAAAAGAAAACAAAAAGTTACAAGATGATATTTTTACAAGATTTATGCCTGAGTTTAGTGACAGTTTATTAATTAAAGGAATCTCCTGGCATGAAATAATATTAGGGTCATCCGAATTTTTATCCAGTGGAAGCGATAGTCGCCTTATAAAAAATTTCCTAGATGACATCACCCCAATATTCTGGAATAAATTAGCTGATTTCTCTTTGATAGTTTCTTTATCAAAACATGACATGAGAAGGTTATATCATATTTTAGGATATTTGAATAAAGATTCTAAAGTGTTCTTACAATATTTAATTATGTTCCGACCAAATCAAGCCTTAGATATTTTTGAAACTTATGTGTTCATTAATGATTTAGGAGTTGATTATAATAAAGAGATGAAATTATTTTTAAAAATCGCTACCCCTATTACTTTAAAGATAAACAACTTTTCCCAGTTAATTGACATATTAATTCCAATTAAAGATTTAAGTGGCCAAAAAAGAAATAAGTTTACTTCTTTCTTGGATAGTTCTTTATTAATTTTTCAAGGGATGAAATATAAATTCACAGATGCGTTATCGCAAACTCCTGGATTTGAGAACATCACTGATTTTTCATTTGTAGAATTAGTTTATATTTATCTTAAACATTCTGAGAATCCAGATATTAAAGTGAAAAAAATTAATAAGAAATTAGCTAAGATTAAAAAAAATATTAGTAAGATTATCAGAATAATTAATAATAAAAACAACATTAAAGATATTAATGAAAATGATTATAATATCTTAAATGCATCATTAGAAGAAATTGCTAAAATATTCTTTGAACCCTTATTATTATTGCACAAAGAATCTAGTAGAGAAAGAACAATAGATACCATTAAAAAAATATTTAATATAAATAAATCTATTTCTATTGAGGAAAAGATATGGTCCGCTAATTTTCGAAACGCCATAATTCTCAATAGAAAAATTCAGAATATAGGAAAAGAGAATTGTAAACAACTTTGTTTTAAATTGATTAGAGAACATTTACTTTCTAACACTTACCCATTTAAAAGAATCCCAAAAGCCTATCCCTGGAATGATGAAAATAACCAAGCTTGGTTAAAAAGAATACCTAATAGCTTTTGGTTGAAAGAGTTTGAAAAGAAATATTCACTTACAATAGAAGATTTTAAAGAAGATAATGTTGAGCAAAGGATTGAACATCACCTAAAGCAATCACAAGATATACTAAACAAATTAGGGATTAAATTAATCAAGATTACATTAGACGAAATAGAAAAACAATTTAAAATAATCAAAGAAGAGCAGAAAAATGAAAATTTACTTCAAGACTTAAAAACACAAATAAATGCAATCAAATCTTTGACTGGACAAGTAGAAAGTAAAAAAGATTTATTAGGTGAAAAAATAATTATAACTTCTGAATTCGACCCTTTAGAGATTTTACAAATGGGAAATTATGTTACGGGATCATGTTTAAATTCATATGGATCAAATTATTGGAGTACAATTGTTAATGCTTGTGAGGTTAATAAAAAAGTATTGTGGGCAAAAAATCATAAAGGGGAAGTTCTAGCAAGATTATTAATTGCAGTTGATGAAGACAAAAGAATAGTAAGATTTCCAATATATTATACTACAAATATTAAAATGGACCGTTTCTTTAACAATTATATAATTGAACTAGCTAAAAAATGCAAATTTGGCATTAATGGAGATTCTAATAAAGTGTTAAGAATTTTTGATGCTGGCTGGTATACAGATGGTACAGTTAAAATAGGAGAAGAACTTCAACAACCAAAGAGATATAGAATGACTGGTTAGTTTTAATTGAATTCTACAAAAATGTCTCACTGGACACTGGTCAGGTGCGGACAAAGTATATAAACAACCATCAACAATAATATTCTATGAAAAAAATAAAACTTTTCCGAAACGGCAGATTAGTGGGGTTAGTCAACGAGGATTTTCACAGAACAGAAAAACCTATAGTAAATAATGATTTTTGGAATCATTTGGGTATTAAAGAGTTATGATTAAGTTTTAGTTGAACCAAATAAACTGAATTATAACAATAACTAATGTTAAAACCATCACAAAATCTATTGCAATATAACTAACGTTCAATCCCATCCTTTCAAGTAATTCTGCAATAAAAGAATGCCCATAATTCTTTTTACTTTTGAATGGAACACCCCTAAAATATTCAGTTAAAGTTGTTAATGGACAAATAATATCAATTTTTCTAGTTATAGGCAAGTAGACTAACCCCCACAAAAACTCTATAGCTAGGATGCTTAAAACGTACCAGAAATGAAATGTGACTTTTCCTGCCCAAACAAATTTTGGTAAAAAGAAAGTTCCAAAAAGAATTATTACAATGGGTAAATGTAACCAAAAAGTTATTTCAGACAAAAATTTCTTAATTTTCATAGTAAATTGTAGGTATTCATTCGTGGAACATCCTCATTACAATAAGGACAATTCCTGGGCCTTTTAACAAAAGGGTCATACTTAAATTCAAACTTACATTTGTGACAAGTACATTTCATTTGTTTTGTACCGTGAATCTTTTCAAATTGAGGTTTATCTTTTTGTTTCATATTATGAAACTTTTCTAAGTAGATATCTTCTGCATCCCAACCAGGGGGCTTATTTTGAACATTCTTAATTGCTTCCTGTTTTTGTTTAAGTTGATCAGTCTTACCACTAAAACAGGTTGGACAAACCATTAAACGCATAGCATAATGCAGTTTAAACTGGTCCGCAGGGGACTCATTTCCACATTTTTTACATTTAGCTTTGACTATCACAAGCATAAGGAAATAATAATCATTTTTATAGTTTTGGATTCTCCAGCAGTTATACTTGTTTAATCAGGAACCCTAAAGCCCCATTACCTAATATAGAAACAATTAAAACAATAATTCCGGCAATTAAAACTCCAACGATTGCGGATTTATAAAAATCTCTTTTTCTAAACCCTAACAAATAAGCGCCTAACGCACCTGAATATACACCAGAACCAGGTAAAGGCACACCAATAAATAAAGCTAATCCTAAAACACCATATTTCTCAACATACTTATGAATTTTCTTTTGAGTTTTAATTACGATTTTTTGATAAATCCTGTCAATCCATTTAATTTTTAAAAATAAATGGATCACATTATTCAAAAACCAATATAATAATGGTGCAAGAAGAATATTTGTAACTACACAAACTAAAAAAATAACAGTTAATGATAAGTCTGTTTTAAAAACACCATAAGGGATAGATGCCCTTAATTCTAAGAAAGGTAATAAAGTTAAACCAATTAATATTAATAAATCTGACATAGTTCAAATTAAAATTTTCTTTCTATTTAAAGATACCTTTGAAAAAGAGCTATTTTAAAAAGTCAAATTGCGATTATTTCAAAGTATCTCTAGAATTTTAGGGATAAAATTAATTGAAAAATAGTTAAAAAAATTCTTTAGACTTTTATCCTATTACTACAATAAGGACAAAAACAGTTTTTTAATCCTGAAAACATAAAAGAAACAAACTTATATTTACAGTACGGACATTCTAAACTTTTGCGGTTAATGTTAATCACCTTCATTAATTAATAAAAAACAAGAACAAATTACTATTTATAAATATTGTGTAAGAAAAAAGAAAAAATTATGCTTCTTAATCTGAAGCAAGTGTAGTCACTTCGTTCGTCATTAACTTCAGTCTGAAGCTAATCAAGTCACTTCACTACGTTCGTGACTTGCTTCTTAATCGGAAGCAAGTTTCCAAATTGCTTTCATACCAACAATAATCGCTCCAGGTACAACGAAAACAACGATGTTACTTAAAATAGATCTCAAGTATAAACCAATACCAGGAATTAATCCCAAGTTAACTATACCAGCAAGCATTAAAGCTATTGCCGCGATTAAGAATGGTTGAGTCTCTTTTGTTGTTAAATTGAACAACCCAACAATGAATCCTAAGATTACTAAAGTTGTAATTAACACTTCGGGACCTACAACATTTCTGAAAAGTCCAGCAATGATTGCTATTAAAATACCCACAAAAAAAGCGTAATGAGCCATGCGATGAAGTTCCATCTGCTCTTTTTTTAGAAAGGAACTTCTTTTTTTCTTTGCCATTTTGAATATCACCTCTTTATAATAAACTTAAAAGAAACATTTTTAATATATAAATGCTTCGTTTTTACAAGTTAAATTTATAATAAAGAATATAAAACAAGCTAAGATGACAATAAAATTTTCATTAGCAAAGTGTAAAACTAAAGCTACTTTTTCAGCTAAGTTGTTACAAAAAGGAAAATTAAATTTAAATAAAATTAAAAGTGAGTTTGAAATTGTTATGGAAACACCAATTCTTCTGGTGATTAAAACAAAAACTGGCGAAGTAGTTGTTCATTCACACGGAGAATTATTATTCAAAAATTGTGAAGATTACGAGTTAATGGAAAAAACTACTGAGAAAATTTATTTTGTGGGACTAAGTGAGTAAACACGGCAATAAACACACTTCCCAGCAATTCTTATAAAGTATCAAAACAAATTGAATAAAGTTCTATGATTCAAGAAATAAAAGACCCATATAAACCTGTACAAATTAAATCAATCTTACATCCTTTAGTTAATAAGTGGTTCTTTTCAAAGTTTAAAGATTTCTCATTACCACAACTTTATGGCGTTATGGAAATACATCAAAGGAAAAATGTTTTAATCTCAGCCCCTACTGGTGCAACCAAAACTCTTACTGGATTCTTAGCAATACTTAACGAACTAATTGACTCCGCCAAATCTTATGAACTGGAAGATAAAGTTTATTGTATTTACATTTCTCCACTTAAAGCGTTAAATTATGATATCCAATACAATCTTTTAGGGCCATTAAAAGAAATGGAAAAATTAAACAAAAAAGAGCTTGGTATAAGAGTTGCCGTTCGTACAGGAGATACCACTGCGACAGAAAAAGCAAGAATGAGTAAACACATTCCACATATTTTAATCACAACCCCCGAATCGTTAGCCATAATGCTTAATTCTCCAAAATTCCGTGAGAATTTAAGAAAAGTGCAATGGACAATAATTGATGAAATCCATGCTTTAGCAGATAATAAAAGAGGAGTACATCTTAATGTAAGTATTGAACGTTTGCAAAGACTCTCTCCAGGAATGACAAGAATAGGATTGAGTGCAACCGTTGCACCATTAGATGAAGTTGCAAAATATCTTGTTGGTTACGAAGAGGGACAATTAAGAGATTGCGGAATTATTGATGTCCAATTTATTAAGAATATGGACCTGCAAGTTCTATCTCCGGTTAAAAATCTTGTTGAAACTGATTACATGCTTAAACACCAAAAAATGTACGAATTAATGCATAAACTTATTCAAAAACATCGAACAACATTAATTTTTACAAACACTAGAAGCGCTACAGAAAGAGTTGTCCATAATCTTAAAGAAAATTTTCCAAATAAATATTCTGATGAAAGTATTGCCGCCCATCATGGAAGTTTGGGTAAAGAAGCACGTTTTAAAACTGAACAAGATCTTAGGGAAGGAAACTTAAAAGTTGTTGTTTCATCAACTTCATTAGAGTTAGGGATTGACATTGGTTATATAGATTTAGTTATTTGTTTAGGTAGTCCAAAATCTGTTGCAAGATTTTTACAAAGAGCAGGTAGAGCAGGTCACCAGTTACATAGTACAGTGAAAGCTAGAATAATTGTCATGGATAGAGATGATTTGGTTGAATGTTCATTATTACTTAAATCAGCAATGGAAAAAAATATTGATAAAATTCACTTTCCAAGAAATGCGTTAGATGTTTTAGTACAACACATTTATGGTATTGCAATAAACGAAGTTATTAATGTTAAAGATTTGTTTAATTTAATTAAAAGAAGTTACTGTTATCACGATTTAAAAGATGAAGATTTCTTTGCTTTAATTAAGTACCTTTCAGGAGAACATGTAAGTTTAGAAGAACGTCATGTTTATGCTCGTATTTGGTATGATAAAGAAACAGGTAATATTGGTAAAAGGGGTAAATTAGCTAGAGTAATTTACATGACAAACATTGGTACTATTCCCGAACAGGGTTATGTTAGAGTTAAAGTGGGCGAACAAATTGTTGGGATGATTGATGAAGGGTTCTTAGAAAAATTACGACCAGGAGATGTTTTTGTTCTTGGTGGAAATGTTTACATGTTCAAATACAGCCGAGGAATGACTGCCCAAGTTTCTGCTTCAGTTAATAGACCTCCAACAGTACCTTCCTGGTTCAGTGAAATGTTACCTTTATCATTTGATTTAGCAAGTGAGATTGTTAAATTTAGAAGTTTAATGAACGACCGTTTTAACAAGAAAGAAAAAAAATCAGAGATGATTAAATTCATTAATGAATATTTGTATGTAGACGAAAAAGCAGCAAATAGTATTTATCAATATTTTTTAGAACAATATCAATTCAGTGAAATCCCACATAACAAATTAATCACTGTAGAAAATATCAAAATGAGTGGAAGAAATTATGTTTTGTTTAATACTTTGTATGGAAGAAGAGTAAACGATTGTTTGGCAAGATCATTAGCTTATACAATTGGAAGAATTCAAAAAAGAGATGTTGAGATTGGAATTACGGATAATGGATTTTATTTGTCTTCAGATAAAACTTTTAATGCAGTAAAAGCTTTCAAAATGATAGTAAATGATAACTTCAAATCAATACTGGAACAATCTATTGATAATAGCGAAGTTCTTAGAAGAAGATTTCGACACTGTGCAACTCGCGGATTAATGATTCTGCGTCAATATATGGGCAAAAAGAAAAATGTTGGAAGAATGCAAGTGAGTAGTAGGATATTGTTAAGTGCAGTTAAAAGGATAGGGGAAAATTTTCCAATTTTAAAAGAAACTAAAAGAGAAGTATTAGAGGATTTAATGGATTATAATAATGCCCAAAAAATAATTAACAAAATCAATGATGGGACTATTGAAGTAAAAGAATTTGATGTTGAAATTCCTAGCCCATTTGCATTCAATTTGGTAGCTGCAGGGTATAGTGATGTTATTAGAATTGAAGACAAACAAGAATTCTTGAAAAGGATGCATCAGATGGTTCTAGCGAAAATTGCTTTGAAAGAAGGTAAACAAATTATTAAAGAGAAAGAAGAAGAATTTTCTTATAATAGGTTCTGGACTGATGCAAAAAAGAAACAAGAAGAAAAAAGAGACACATTTAGAGAAGAACTTAAATTACAAGTTTTAAATTTGAAGCGAGTTCCTTTGTTTATTAAGAGGGAACTGATTAATCTTATTGATAAAGGAACAATGAAAAAAGAGATTTGGGATGAGATAGATAAACATCAAGAAGACATTTGCAAAGAATGGCCAGAAGAGTTGAAGAAGTTTGTTTTAGAGAAGAATGTTTGAATAAGGAGTATAAAAAATATTAATCAAACAATTTCAACAACTCATTAGTATCTTTAGATTCAACAACCCTAACATCTTTACCCTCACTTTTAAGGAAATTAGCATAATCTAATAACGAAAGGTTGGGATTAAAAGCTATACCAATCCCACCATTCTCAGCAGCAACTTTAATAAAATCTGCATCACCCATTGAATCTCCAACACAACAAGCATTTGCAAAAGTTAACCCATTCTCTGCAAGATATTTTTTTAATAACTGTGTTTTGGTTTCTTCATTTTTAATAACTATCTTTATTTTAGAAACTGTTACTTCTTCCATTTCTTCTTTATTATTTCTGGCAATTATTTCCTTAATTTTATTGGGAGACAATTTTTTTCTTTTATTATTAACAAAGACAAGTTCATTACAAATAACAAATTCAAATACATTACTTAATCGTTTATTAAAAATATCCATTAAAACTTTGAATCCAGTTGTAACTAAACCAATTTTAGCACCTTTCTTCTTAAGTTCATGAAGTGTTTCTTTAAGATTTGGCATTAAAGAAAAATTTTCACCATAAGAAACAATTTGGTACAAAGAAATTCCTTTGAAAAGTTTGTTTAATTTAGTATAGGCTTTGATTATTGTAGTTTTACCTAATGTTTGTGATGTAATTACACTCTTTATTTCATTGTAATGCGTATGGCTCTTAGCAAGTTCAACGTGAGTTATTTCTGGTGTTAAAGTTCCATTAACATCAAAAGCAAATACCTTAATGGTTTTACCAATCTCTTTTTTATTATTTTCATTAGATTTACTAATTTTATTGAAAAAGGATAGTTGATTATTAATCCAAGAAGGATTTAAGTTCCAGGATTTATTCTCTTTAATAACTATTTTCTCAATTAAAAGTTGATTTAATAATTTATGAACCGCTTGGTAAGTAATTGATAAAGCATGTTCCTTTTTAAGTAAAAAAAGAATCTTCTTGATTGTAATAGAGCTATCATTACTATCGGCAAGAATTTTAATAATCTTATCTTTAGTAGAATAAACATCCCCAATAAAGTAAGTACTAGTAGCCATTTATAGGGGTAATCAATTTTTTATTTTTAAACCTTTTGGTTGAAAAAAATATAACCAAGGGTTTATATTATGGTTTGTCGGAAATATTACTATGATGTCGGATATATTCCAGCAAGGAGATGAAAAATGCAAACAGAAAAAAATAAAAATAGATTAGAAGGAAAATTAGTGGTTAATTATGGGGTTGATGATCCAAGGGAGATTGATTTAAGCAACAGATATTTACCATTAACTATTAGTTGGGCACAGGAAGATAATTTTTATGATGGACACATGTTAGGATTTAGTTTTGATGGTTTAGTAGATAATCTTCCATCCCGTGAATATTGTGAAAGTGATCCTATCCGTAATTATATTCCAAGTAATAAAGGATTTGGAAGTAGTTCACCAATATTATCTAGACAACATTGTATTATCTTTCAGAAAAAAGTTGAAGATAATATGGTTTGGGTTTTGGCAGATCAACGTAGTAGAACTGGAACTTATGTAAATGGAAATAGGCTTTCTGATGTGAGAAAAACAGGTGAACATATTCTTAAAATTGGCGATGAAATTGGCTTGGTGCCAAGTAGAGATGGACAATATGGTGTACTAATTAAATATGTTAAGTAATATGAACCCAAAAACTTTGCAACTTTTAGCACATCTGAGAGAGAACTCTCGGGAGAAACTCACTAATATTAGTAAGAAGACTAATATCCCTATCTCCACTCTCTTTGATTTGTTGAAAGAGTTGCAAAGCGGTTTAGTGACAAAAAGCACAGTATTAATAGATTTCTCTAAGTTAGGTTACCATACAAAAGCACAAATATTCTTGAAAGTGAATAATATTAATAAAGAAAAGTTAAAACAACATTTACACTTTAATCCAAACGTTAACACAATCTATAAAATTAATAATGGCTGGAGTTTCTTAATAGAATCAATCCATAGAAATAATAAAGATTTAAATGAGTTTATTGAAACATTAGAACAAAAGTTTCAAATTGAAAAACATGAAATCCATTACCTAATCGATGAGATCAAAAAAGAAGGTTTTTTGTTTGAATAATTAAAAAATGCGCCCCCGAAGAGATTCGAACTCTTGATCCGTCGGTTAACAGCCGACTGCTCTAACCGGACTAAGCCACAGGGGCATTATTTAACAAAATAAACAATTGATTTATAAATATTTTGGATTATTAATTAGTTAATGCAAATCTCAGATAACATCGAAATAATAGACTTATCATTATGGATAAAAGATAAACGGACTTTAATAGTTAGCGATATCCATTTAGGATTAGAAGAATCATTGCATTTGAAGGGAATTATGGTCCCAAAACAACAATCAGAATTAATTATCCAATCATTAAAAAAAATACTTACTAAAGTTTCACCAAAAAAAATAATTGTTAATGGTGATTTGAAACATAATTTTGGGAAAAACCTACAACAAGAATGGCAAGACGCTTTAAAGTTAATTGATTTCCTAGAAAAACATTGTCAAGAATTGATTTTCATTAAAGGTAACCACGATAATTTTCTAAAAACGATAGCAACACAGAAAAAAATTGAAGTAGTTGATGAACTAACTATTGGAAACATTTTTTTAACACACGGTGATAAAATTAAAGAGACCAAAAAAAACATCAAAACAATCATTATTGGCCATGAACATCCAGCAATTTCGTTAACAGATAAAAGTAAGAAAGAAATTTTCAAATGTTTTCTAAAAGGAAAATACAATTCAAAAGAATTAATTGTTATGCCTAGTTTTAATCCACTTTCTTACGGATCAGATATTCTCAATAATAAAAGGTTCAGCCCATACCTAAATGACATTTCTACCTTTGAAGTTTTTGTTGTTGGTGATGAAGAAGTATTAGAATTTGGAAAATTAAAGAATATTAAATAAGTAATCAGATTTCTTAACAACACTAAAAATCACTGACAATACTCAATCAAATCTTCAGGAGACATAATTTTAGATATTAATGCTCTGGCAGAAAGTTCTTCAATCTCATATGAAGAGACTAATTCTTTATTTTTTGAATATGCATAAGCAATTTCCATACAAACTGTTCTACCTACATAACCACCTTCAGAAAAAACGTAAACCAGATCCACTTGATCAATCCTTTTGAAAGACTTTAATAGAGCAGATTTCTGATTAGTGAGCGTATCTTTCTCAGTCTCGACCCATTTGCCTGAAGTTGTTGCTTTAATTCCTTTTTTTCTAAACAGTTCTAGTAACTTTTCAACTTGATAATAAAATTTCCTACTACTAACAAAAAAAACACTTTTCATTAAGAATCTCCAGATTTACTCCTAGCTTTCTTATTATACTCTTTCTGTTTCTGCTGATGGTATTCACAAAAAACTATTCCCCTAAGAGCTGGTTTTTTACATCTAACACAAGTACCTGAACTTTTACGACCAGTATAAGATCCTCGACGTTCTTTGTTTAAACGTTTTTTATTCTGATGATAAAATTTCAAAAACCGATTAGGATACTTTTTTTCTTTTTCTTCGCTTTTAAACACAAACCTTTTAATTCTATCTCTTAAAGCCATCTTTTCCATCACCTTTGACATTCTGGACAATAATAGGTTCCACGACCACCCAGATTTATCTTTTTTACTTCATGTCCTTTGGGACATACTTTTTTTCCGTATACTGTCAATAAGTTCTGATAACCACCAGAACCTTCAACATGAACATAATTGTCAACAGTTGACCCTTTCTTTTCAACTGCTAATTGTAATACTTTCTTTATCTGGTTATAAAGTTTTTTTATCTCTGGAGAAGAGAAACTAATTATTTTACGTTGAGGGTCAATACCTGAAAGATATAATACTTCAATTGCATAAATGTTGCCAATACCAGCAATTAATGATTGATCCATTAAAAAACTCTTAATGACGGACTTCTGTTTTTTAAGTAAAAGTTCATTAAAATGTTCTAAAGTGAACTGTTTTGATAATGGTTCTACACCTAACTTAGAAAGTACTACTTCCAACTCGTTTGAACTAACTAACTTTATTGAACCAAACTTTCTAATAGAATAATGTGCCAAAACAGAGCCATCATTTAACCCAAATTTTGCTACCAAAAACGGTTCTTTGGAATAATTTTTATTAAAATGTTGAAAATATCCAGTCATTCTTAAATGTGTTAATAAATAATGGCCATTGTTTAGTTCAATAATTATTGATTTACCTCTACGAAAAACATTTTCAATTTTAACTGGCAAAATATCTTTGATTCTAGTATCAACCATAGAACTATCAAAATCTTCTAAAGAAATAATCATTTTAGATTTAATTTTAGATCTCAATTGATTAACGATTGTTTCTACTTCAGGCAATTCTGGCATAATCTCTTAGAGACCCAAAAATATATAAACTTTTTCAGCATTCTTAGATTTATGGTTAAAAAAGAGCAAGGTGAAAAGATTCTTTATCATCTTAATCGGACACGTAAAGCTTTCCTTGTAGAATATACTTGTATTTTCATTTTGTTAGTAATATTGTTTATTTCCAATTTGAAAAACATCACCCTGATTACACGTTTTTCAAATTATTTAATTGGGTTAATCATTATAATTATTGTTGCAACTGAACTTTCTAGACTTCTTCACAGAGTAAAGATTACACAAAGTAAAATCTTAATTATTAACGGCTTAATTAAACAATCAAAAAAACACGTTTTTATGTCTTACATTACTGATGTAGATACAAAGCAATCATATTTACAAAGAATTTTAAATTTTGGGAATATCCATTTAAAATCAGCTTCTGGAGAAGGTACGTTAGAAATTAAAGATGTTGATGATCCTGGAACAGTAATGGAAAATATTGATAATCTGATAGGGAATCATAGAAAAGTATAAATATCAGGGTGATAAACAACAATTAAACAAATATATTTAATAATTAATTAAAAATGAGGTGAATATTAAATGTTAGGCGCTAATCATCCCAATCATCACTCTTTACGATTTTATGTAGTTGCGATTACATTTGTAGTGGGTGGAATATTTTTATTCTTATTTATGAACAATAATCATAGTGGTCTTACAAGTGCGTTTGTAACAGAGAATGCAGAAGAAGATAATAGCAGCATATTTAGTCTCTTAAATGATAAAACAGAGAGCGACCAATTTACCATTATGGATTCTGAAGAATTTACAGAAAAAGTTGAAGGTAGTGTTAAAGAGATTTCAATGGATTTAACATTTAACAAAGTACCAGCGATTAAAAAAGAAGTTAAAGTCGAAAATATTCAATTAAAGTTTGATAATTTAGATACAAAGATTAATGTTAACGATGATAAATTAGAATTAAACAACTTAAGAGAAGTTGACCTTAACATTGAAAGTTTTTCTGGAGAAATTGATTTTGATAACTCGGGGGTCTCAATTGATGGTGTTGCAAAACGTTTAAGAGTTAATGATATTGCTTTATCATCTCCCGGTGAGATTGAGATTTCATTCAGTGATTTAGATTATAAGTTCTTAGATATTGATAGTTTCCAATTAAAAGAAGTGGACTTTTCCGTAGGAGATGGAAACTTAGAAGTTGTTGAAAGATTAAATTATAACCTTCGAAATGAGAGAGTCAATATTTATTATTTCACGGGACAATTGACAATTGATAAAGAGTTTAAGACTGAAACATCTTTGGTGGGTAAGATGCGTGGAGTTGCAGTTGATGGAGACACATTAACCTTTATGTTGAATTAAATTATTTTATTTTTCACTTTTTCTTTGTTTATCATGATATAAGTAATTTTACACTACAATATAAAAAATATAATAAAAAAATAAGAATTAAAACAGTTTACTCTTCTTTCTTCTCTTCTTCAACTGGAGCTTCTTCACTAATTTCTTCAACAGGAGCTTCTTCTGCTAGGGATTCTTCACTAGTTTCTTCTATTGGTGCTTCTTCTGCTAGAGGTTCTTCACTAGTAGCTGCACCCGAAAGCATAGCATACCTTTCACCCATTTCATTTAATTTACTAACACTAACTACTGTACCAAAAACAGTGATCACTAATGCTACTGCAAGAAGCGCTACAATCGTTCTATTTGAAACTTCACTCATTTTTTATTTACCTCTTTATATTATATTGATAATATTGATTTTATTGTTCCCCTTCTTCAGGGTTATCAGTTACTATTGGAGCTTCTGCACTTTCAGCATCTGGTTCAGCAGGAGCTTGTTCAACTGGTTCGTCAATATTTAACGAAACCTGACCTTGTGCATCAATTACAATTTCAGGTTCAGCTTTATCTAAAGCGTTCAGGTATACACCTAAAGCCACAATGCTTACTAAAATGACTACTACTAACATAACTACTACTGTTCTGTTAGATATATCGTTATTCACTACCTTTTTCGCCATTTTTCACCTCTTCTTTTTTACGTTTATTGGTTAATATCATAACCTCTATAGAAAGAAAACATTTTCCCATTTATAAAGTTTTCTTAGGCTTAAACAGGGATACTTACAATGTAAGTGAGAGATTATCAGAAAATTAGTAGGATATAACTAAGAGGGGAGAGTTCATTTTATTACTATTAGATATTCAGGGGCAATAATATTTATAAGTAATAGTTTAAAGAATATCTATTATGCCTGAAGATAACTTGGAACAGATTTTAGAAGCTTTTGAACAGGTTAAAGGAACGTTTCATCTTCCCCAAACATTATCTAATGAAAACGATGATGTTACAATAAAATATTGGCATTCTATGCTTAGAATGACTGAAGAGAATGGAATAGAAAAAGAATCAATAGTAAACAATTTCTGTGCAAAATTTGATGTGGATCAGGAACAAATGAAAGACCTTCTAAGCAACCAACACAATTGGGTGGATTATAACTTGTATCATGCTTTCGCTGCCCATTGTCAACAACAATTAGGCATGGAAATGGAATCGTTCTGGGAAAATGTTGCTGATATTACTTTTCAGGACCATAGCGATAAACAAATTGCTGTTGCAAGAAGAATTCCTTTACAATTTACGATTAAAGAGATGAATAAACAATTTAAGAACTGGAGTAAAGTAAATGAAATTAAAGTAGAAAAATTAGAAAGAAGCAGAAATTCTTATGTAATTAAAAAGAAAACTTTACCCGAAGCACAACAAAGAACTGAACAATTAATTGGAAAAGAAGCTTTAGATATGCTGCTTAGAAGAGATGACCATTATACCCATTGTTCGTTTACAACTACATTTCAAAAGCTTTACAACCAACCAAATCTTTATTTGGATCAGGGTCATTCAGAAGCAGATGGGAATGAATGGAGTGAACATTATGTTCATCCTAGTTCTCCACATAGATTCAAGACAGTTGAAAACTTTTATTCTTTCTTATCTTCATTGAAGAGTTTTGGCAGAAATTGTAAAACCTATTTTTTACCTTGGTTAGTAAATAAAGAACTTAAACAAATAGCTTTTGCACAAGAACAAACTATTAGCGAAAGAACACAAGAGATATCAAGAAAAAACGCTACAATTAACAGGAAGAATGAAGAATTGCAATCGAGGCAAGACTTAATTGCAAAATTGTATAGCAATATTTCTAAGTTAAGATTCTCTAGTGATAAACATGCAATTCGTAATTATTTAAATGCTCAGTTTGAATCTGAAAAGAATAATATTATCAAACAAATATCTAGCCAATTACACCTAGTTTATGCTTTATCAGAAAATAATCAAGAAGGACAGGATTATTTAGTAAATGCTAGTTCATCTTTTGGAATTAAGAAAGAAGATTTCTCAGCAATAAGCAGTTTGGAAAGAAAATTGTTTCAAATTAATATTGATAAAGAAAATGATGAGTTGGTTGTGGGGAATAATGAAAGTTTAGATAACTTAGATTTATTTGAGGATTTCTTTAGTGATGAAATCTACTTAGACCAAGCATACTCCGAATTTAGATCAAAACAGGAACAGTTTAAAGAAGCAAACAAAAATGTTTTATCTGAACTTGACCTTTTCCAACCATTTTATTCTTTAAGAACTATCCTAGAAGTCATCAGTTATATTAACGAAAAGATATCTAGTGTCGGAGAGATTGGATTTGATGATCTCCTTTTATCTGATGCGCTTGAAATTGCCCAGAAGAAAGCTGAAATGGAGAAAAAAGCTGAAATGAAATTAAACCTGGAATTGGATTATAATCCTTCATTTACAACAGATAAAGATACTTTGGTAAATGTTTTAGCAGAACTGTTTTACAATTGTGTTGATGCCCAAGCTACAGAAGTAACTGTGTATAGTATAAATCCAAGTACAAAAAAAGAAGAAGACTTACCATTATTAAACGAAATTACTGGCTTATACCCTCAACATTACTTAAGAATTGTTGATAACGGTAAAGGCATGTCAGAAGAACAGGTTGAAAAACTGAACAGCTACTTAACAACAGGAGATATTGACCCTAGCTCATTATCAACTAAGGGGAAAACTACTGATAAAGGTGGTTTAGGTACTAGAAACCTAGACAATTTCCTTCTTCTACATAAAGGACATTGTCGATATAAAAGAAGAGAAGATCAATTAGGAACAGAAGTACACATCTACTTAGAAAGAACAAAAATATAAATTAATTAAAAAATTACTATCTTTTCCCACGAATAGTTTTAATCATTGCAACTAAATCGTGTGAACAGTCTTCTGAAATCCCTCTTAATCGCGGAATTTTATCCGGCTTTACATTACTCAGAAATCTTACTACAGTTTCGGTCTTAACAATTTTTGGGTCTTTGACTGTTATTAACATTAACAAATTTTCGTATTTTCTTTGAGCATCCATAATTACTTCTGATTGTTTAACTTGTTCAGGAAAACCAGTGTTGTAAATTAAGACGCCACCATTACCTAAGTAATGTTGAAATACGTCGCTTCCATGAAATAAAGCTTCAGTTGGCCTTCTTTGTCCAGGTTCACTTTCACCCATGTTATAATCTAAGACACCATACATTAAAGCATCTGGAGAAAATTCTTGATATTTCTTTAAATGTGCTTCAGCTTCAGTAACATTACTTGCAACACATAAACTAGTTGTCGAATCATCAGAAAAGTATCTTGTAGCAATATTTCGAATATTTTCTCTCTGAACATCATCATCTTCAACTAAAAGAACAATTTTTTCAATCCCACGATAACTTAAATCAGTTTTGATTTCAGTTAGAGTCTCTTCATCTATATGATAAGTTTTAGGCCCACTAGTGGCTTCGTCAAGACCACCTAATTCATGACCAGATTTTGTTTTATTTGAATCATTTACCATTATTTATCATCTCCGAATATTGGGCATTAATTGTTTTTAACATATATAAAATCCTAATTTGTTTTTACTACTTTTAGAGGAATTTTGTTTAAAAATATTTGTATCCTTAAGAATATAAATCAGATATTAATTTTGTCAAAAGGAAGTTTAATAAATAAAGTAATATTTACTTTGTTAAAGAAGAGGTTAAAAAAGGATATCCTTTTTAACCTTTTTTGTAATTGTTGTTACAAAAAGAGGTAAAGATGTTAAAACTTTTAACTAAGATTAGTCCAGTAAAACTACTTCAATACACTGAGAACTTTCTCCTTTCAGATTATAATAGAACTAAAAAGTTTTTAACATCAGTAAATCCAGAAGCTTTAGAAGAAATCTCAAAGAAAAAAGCTTTAGCAATATTTAAGAACACAGTTAAAAGTACACCCGCTTATCAAAAATTTCTAAGTAAAAATAAAACCAATATCAAATTAATCAAAAACATTAAATATTTTGATCTGTTTGTTCCAGAGACTGATAAAGATAATTATATTAAAAAGTATCCACTTGAACACAGATGCCAATATGGTAAATTGCCAAAAACTGGCAATGTTGATGAAAGTGGTGGCACTAGTGGAATAGCAACGAATTGGATCCACGATATCCATGAAGAAGACCCACTTTTTAAAGGAATAAGCTTTGAATTTAATTATGCTTTTGAAGGATACAAAAAAGATTTCTTTGTAATTAGTGCTTGGTCAGTTGGACCATGGGCAACAGGCATAAAATTTTCAGCATTAATGGAAAAGCTTGCTCTTGTTAAAAACACAGCAACTGATCCAGATGACGTTGTAAGAACTCTAAAAATGTTTGGAAACAAAAAAAATTATCTTATTGGTGGATATCCGCCTTTTGTTAAAAATCTTATTGAAGAGAATAGTAAAAAAATTAAGTGGAAAAATTATAAAATTGATTTAGTCATTGGTGGTGAAGGGGTTACAGTTGAATGGGTCAAATATATGAAAAAGAAACTCCGGCCAGGTTCAAAGATTGTTTCTTCTTACGGAGCATCAGATATTGACATTGGTGTTGGTTTTGAAACGCCGTTCTGTTTTTTCATCCGAGAATTAATATCAAAAAATAAAACTTTCAGAAATCAATTAATTGGAAAAGAAGAAGTTCCAATGATTTTTCAATATAATCCCACGCTGCATTATATCAAAAATAAAGTGTCTTCAAAAGGTAAAGGTGAATTTCAAATAACCCTGTTGGATGATAATACAGTTTCACCAAAGGTAAAATATAATATCCATGATGAAGGGAAAAAATTAACATTTAATGAAATGATGGGAGAATTAAACACTAATTTAAAAAACCCATTAAATAAGTTTAAAACCAGTGGTGGGAAAATCGAAGATATTTTGAATTTGCCATTCTTATTAATTTTTGGCAGAACCGATGGAACACTTAGTTTTGATGGAGCAAATGTTTTTCCACTTCAAATTGAAAAAGGGATATTAAGGAATAAAGAATTAGTAAAAAAGACTAAACGCTTTAAGATTGAAAAAAAACATGACAAGAAACACAATGTTCAATTTCATGTCCATATTGAATTAAAAGAAAACCATAAAACTCATCCAAAATTAAAAACAAAATATTATAACAATATTTTAAATGAGTTATTAGAATCTAATCCTGATTTTAAAGAATCATATAGTAAAAATAAGAAACTTAAACCAATAATAAATATTTATAAGTATTCTCACCCTTTATTTGAGATTGATAAACATAAAGTAAAAAATATTTATATTGTAAAAAAAGGCAAATAAATAAATAAATAAATAACAAGAAGTAATTAGTTGGATTAGATTATGTAATTAACAAGCATATTGGTTCTTAACTTTAGTAGAAAGGAAATTATAAATAGCAAGATTTACTTTTTTAGCATCATCAACAATCATAAAATGGCCAGCATCTTTTAATTCTTTATAATCTGCTTTTTCATTTAGTTCTTTAATAATGTGAGCATATTTTGAAGGAACTATTGGGTCTTTACCCCCTGCAATTAATAAAATAGGATTTTCAAAATTTTTCATTGTCAAATCAATTTTTTTATGATTTTTATGTACAAATGTTTCCAAATTGTCCATGGCTTTAACTACACTCCTCAGAGGAGTTAAATGTAGCATTTGAGAAATTATGTTAATGTTTTCTTTAATACCGATATGTGACAAATCAATATCATTAAAGTGAAAAAAATGTTCTTTTCGAGTAAGTTTATGCCGTGCGATAAACCTTAAAAAGTGAAAAAAAAAGGGCCGTGATTCAAAATACGATTATGGTCAAACGGAAATGTGTTAGATGTTTCTATCATCACTAAAGAGTTTGGTTTATTAATTTTATAACGCATACAATAATTTATTGCAATCCCCCCACCAAAACTATGAGCAATTAAAGAGAAATCGTTAATCTTTTCAGTTTTAATAATTTTGTGAACATCTTTAGTAAAATTATACAATTTGTACTTATCAAATTTTTTGGGAGATCCAGACAACCCATGTCCACGTAAATCTAAAGCTAGAGTTGAATAACCTTTCTTATTAAAATATTCCATCTCTTTTTTCCAAACAGTCCAATTACCACCCACCCCATGCAGAAAAATTAAAGTATGGGGATTTTTATTTTTGTGATAGATGTAATATATTTCAGTATCATCAAAAGATTTTATCCTCTTTTCCATAATAGAATGTAGGGATATGAAGTTTATAAAGATTGTTATTTAGGAATTAAATCATTTCAATAGTTCAAAGAAAAAATCAAATAAGAAAAGCAGTTAAGAAAGTAGTTCTCCAGTCAGTTTTGAACATTTTTTAAGAACATCCAAATGTACAGCTTTGTCCCTAATAGATTTAGTATTAGCGCTTGCTTTATTCTCGTCTAACCAAGTTTCAACTAAAGCAGTCTCTTGTCCAAGAAAATTCACTAAATGTTCTTTATTTTGAATATTGTTTTGATCAATATGATCTAAAAGTGCTTGAAAATAAAATTCGTTCTTATTTTTCTCAGAAACTTTACTAAGAAGTGTTTTTTTTAAATGCATTTTATATCACCAATATTTAGAAGTGTCAATCTAGTTAATAAATGTTGTGAATATAAAGTATTTTAGGTATAGTATTAAGAATAACAATTAAAATCAAAGGGAAAATAAGATAATAATCAAAATGGAGGTTAATATAAATTTTTTTTCTTTAATTCTTCTTTTTTAATCTCTCTACGATATTCATCATACTTGTCATTTAAAGAGAACTTTGGTGGACGCGGAATATCTGCTTTGTTACCACAAAAACATTTATCTTCTAATGTATACTTTCCGCAAGAAATGCATTTCTTAATGTGGGATGCCATGGGTTAATCCTTCTTTTCACGAATGAACTCAGATTTTGCCAGTTTATCTTTAGCAAACTGTTTTAAGATTTTTTCAACTTTTCTCAAATTTTCTTCTGCTGGTTTGTAATCTACGTCTTCAATAATTAATTTATACTTACCAGCACCAAGATAACTTAAAGAAATGGTTGAAGATGTTTTCTCTATATTAATTAATGTGATTCTTATCTCTTCAACACCGTTAGAAGCGTAAGTTTCTAATTTAATCTCGCCTTCAATAGTTACCCGTTCAGGTTTGAATTTCTCTAAAATAATTTCGGTTAATACTTTAGCAATATCTTTATCAACACCCATTTTCATAAGATCAGCATTACTTTCAGCAACATCATAAAAACATAAATAAAGATGAGAATATTCTTCAAGAATCTTTTTACTCACCAAATCGTAAACGTCAGAAGTTTTTTTATTAAGCCTTTTAGCAACACTTTTAACGATACTCTCTGCTTTAAGTTCTTGTTTAATTTCCTCTAATTTTTCTCGTCTTTGGTTAGAATTGACTCTTCTTAAAGATAAATCAATGTGCCCTCGTTCACGATCAATTCTTAAAACTTTACAAACAATCTGCCTACCAACAGAAACAAAATCTCTTAGGTTTCTAATTCTTCCAGGAGATACTTCAGAGATGTGAATCATACCTGAATCATTATATTCAATCAAGTCAGCAAAAACAGAGTTAGGATAAAGTTTAGTAACTTTACATAAAACTATTTCGTCCTCTTCTGGTAAACCTTTACGTTTGTAAAACATTATTTTAATATAAGAAAGTTGCTTATTTATAAATGTTTATACTCTAACAGCTTTATCTTAAAAATAGTGTTCTTTAATAGAACTCTTTAATAAAATCATTTGGATAATATAAAGTATTAAAAGATATTAAGTTAAAAATGTTAAATAAAAGATATCAATCTAAAAATATCAATTGAAAAGTAAACATTAATTAAGAAATCATAAAAATTCGTTTTGACAACGAATTTTTAGGATGCCAAAAATTTCTGATGAAATTTTAGCGCATAATAAAAAGTTTATTCAAGTACTTCTAAAACCCTAGCTGAAATCCTAGATTTTCCACCTGTTGGATAAGCTATTTCTTTGTTACATACTAAACAACGAACAATTTTACTAGCGTTTCCAAAAATGATTTGTTCATTTTTACATTTTGAACATCTTACTTTTATAAATTTACTTTTTGGTTGTTCTACCATTTTTAGACAAACTCCACCCTTTTAGCCCTGATTCCAGAACTTTGGACACTTATTTTTTTGCATACTGCACAAGTGTACCTTAAATCAGTTTTCTTTGTTCCTTTAGCACCAGTACGTTTTCCTCCTCCTGGAGGCTTAGAATAACGACCTAAATTACCCACTCCCCTTCTTTGGCCTCTGGCCCTTACACGAGTAGTAGAACCTCTAGCTAAAGTATGGGTCTTACATAGACCTTTGAATTTTTGATTATGAACCTTCTGGGCAGTATGTGTTTTACATTTAGTACATAAACGTTTAATTGTTTTTGGTATTTTCATTAAAATCACTGATTAATTTAACTTTAGGGAAAGGTCTTATTTATAAAGTTTTGGGTTTGAACTGGGCAAATATAGATTTGTCCTCAGATTTGAATCAGAAAATGGTGTTAAAATGGGAACATACTAAGCTAAAAAATGGACTCAGGGTTTGGCCCAGGAAGAATAAAGTAGCTAAGTTGGATAACTTAATTAAAATAATCATAAGAATTCTTGCACATTAGAAAAACTAATTTTAACAAATTTATTAAAATCTAAATTTCTTTCTTTTAGTTCTTGTAATGCTATTTTCACATGGGTGCTCCCTTTAGGAATGTTAAAACCAGCCATTTTACTTAAATAATTAAACTGTTTCAGTGCCGCAGCCCTTGCCAATATCGATGCAGCAGCAACTTCAACATATTTACATTCAGCTTTTTCTTCCCTTATATCACCAACATTACAACCGGGATATTTATCAACAACATGTTGCCCAGGAGAAAGATAATCTGCACATTCTTGATGTAATTTGTTTAACATTACTGTAATTTTACCATTATGGTTATATTCTTCAGGCAACAAACTTTTCACAATACAAGGAACAATTAAACGGATTGTTTCTGCCATTAAAATAATTTCTTTGTCACTTAACTTTTTACTATCATTTACACCAATTTCAACTAATTCTTTTCTCTGTTTATTATCAGCTTTAACTCCAGCAACAACTAATCCACCAAATGTATCCCCTTTCATGGACTCATCACTACCAATAATAATACCTGTTTCTTTACGAAACTTTTGAGATTTAACTTTTTCACCAAGACCATTCCTTTCTAAAAGCTCTGCAACTTTATCTATTGATTCTTTTTTACCTTGTAATAACAGTTTTTCTGATTCGTAAAGAATTGCCGTAACTCCGTCTTTTGTGTAACGTATCACCTCATAAACGGTTTTAGGAGCACTAGGAATGAACTTCAATTTCTTTAACTTTATAACATCCTCTTTTTTAACGTTAGTAAACACTACCATGAAAGATAAGGAAATGCTTAAAGTTTAAAAAAGTAACTAAAGTTAAACATTAACAAACTTATAAATTTCTTCAAAAGCAATCTCTTTATTGTTATCTGCTAAAAAAACGTGGATTGATTTTGGCACTAAAAAGATTTTAAGATTATTTAATCGAGATAATAGATAATCAATATTATGGTGAGGAATGATATTATCATTTTCAGCTTGAATTAAGAGTACTGGCTTTTTTATTTTTGGAAGAATTTTACGAGACATTTTAATAACCCTTCCCACTTCTAAAATGGAGAATAAAGGCACTTGTTCATAACAAACCCTCCTAGATTTCTTGTAAACCTTTTTAACTTTTTTAGAAAGGTTCTTTTTCTTAAACAATTTAACATTCTTAAAAATATAAGCACCTAACCTCATAAACTTATCAAAGCGAGAAGTAAATGGAGAAGCAAGCAGTGAAACGCTCTTAACTTTATTTGAACTATTTGCTATTAATACTGCCAAATTTCCACCAAAAGAATTTCCTATAATATGAACCTCATCACAAATATGAGTTAACTGGTTTAATTCTTTTTTTAGTTGATTTAACCAATCTTGATATTTATAATTAAACAAGTTTTCAGGTGAAGTACCGTGCCCTTTAAGCAATGGACAAGAGACTGTAAAACCTTTCTCATTCAAGTATTGGCCTAACTCTTTCAGTTCTTGAGGTGAAGCAGTAAACCCATGAATTAAAAGTATTCCTTTTTTATTTTTTCCTTGCAAGTAAAATGGTTCTGCACCATTAATAATTGGAGTTTTATTTCCATTTTTCAACTTGCGCCTAATTAAATAGAATTTCACGTTTTGAAATAATGATAAGAACAATAAACCCACAATTAAATAACTTAACATTTTAAGTGAAGTAAAACTATTGCTTAAAAAACTTCCTAAAAATCTCCTAAATGACTTTGATTCTTTTTTTCAATGATATTTTGGTAAGATTTCCATCTTTTCCTAAACAAATGTGGATATTCGTCATGATATTTTTTTAAGAATTCTTGTGTTTTTGGGTCTGACATATATCCAGAACCGCAATCTTTACCAATTTCATTTTTAATTTTATCAACTTGTCGATCTCTGATTACTTTTGCAATTACCGATGCTGCTGCAACAACAATGTAATTGAAATCTGCTTTGTGTTCAACAATAAGTTCCGCATGATTTTTCACACCTTCACTAAGCTTTGAGGCGAAATAATTTTTATACGCTTGAATATTAACACTAGGACAATCAATAATAATTTTGTCAGGGTTAAGTTCAGAAACCATCCTTGCAGAAGAATCCGCTTCAATCCAATTAAGATTTGATTCTTTCATACCAAGATCAATTGCATCTGGTTCAATCATTTCAATACGAAAATCTTCAATCACTTCTCGGATTTGGTCAAACAATTCTTCACGAACTGAAGAACTAAGCAACTTAGAATCTTTCACACCCATCCATTCCAATTTTTTTAGATTTTCTTCTCTTACAGCTAAAGCTACCATTACTAAAGGACCAAGTACTGGACCACGCCCTGCTTCATCAACACCTACAATAATTTTACTTTTCTCAGCCATTTTAAACTCTGTTTTACTACTAAAAGAGTGTTTATATTTTAATATTGTGTAAGAATGATTATTAAAAGTAAGAAATATGATTACAACCCAAAAGCGTCAGTAAACTCTCGCATTCTTCTAAACTCTGCTAAAAAACCAAGACCTTTATCAGTTATTAAAACCATTTTGGAAGGAGTTTTTCTTTTTCTATGCTCAATTTTTTCAATCTGAACCATTTCTTTCTCAAGAAGTTCTTCCATATACTGATTCAACAATTTGTGAGACAAATTAGATTTATACATTAAATGTGTGGGCTTAATTCTTCCCCCTTTATTTTGTATAGCTAAAAGGATATCAAAAACAAGTTCTAAGCGAGATCTTCTAGAACCAGTCATTTTTTAGTAATCCTCCGATAAGTTGAAAGCAGAAGTAAGAAACCTATCAACATAATCACTTCGCCAACAATATAAAGTTTATCGTAAAAGGATACAAAAATAAATATAATATTACTAAACAATATAAATAAGAAAGATAACATTACTCTGAAAGAGTTTTTATTTCTTTTACTGTTAAGATAGTTTTTGTAATAATTTAAGACAGTCATACCTAAAATCACTGCACTTGTCAAGTAAAAGATAAAATATCTAAAATTGGCAACAATTGAAATTAATAAAATTAAATAAATGAATAAAGCTATTTGACTAATTTCATGATATTTTTTTAACCTTTCTCGAGATTTTTGTGAAATGAAAAATATTAATAGCCAAGCACTTAACATTACACTCATTTGCATAAAGAAAGCTGCTCGATAAAATAAGTCTGCAAGAGTCAATCCGCCGCCCATAACTGGTTTAAGTACAATTGCGACACTTTCTCTTAGTGGAAAGAAATAAAGTACACTAGAAGTGAACATCTTAAACCCAAGACCTAATGCAACTAAAACAAACGCTAATGAGAAGTATACAAACTTGTTTTCTTTGCTAAAACGGAATATTTTATAACTATAAAATGCAATCATTAGAGCAATAATTAAACCAATTGTTTCAAACACTAAATCGAAACCGTTAAACCATTCTGGCGTAAAAAATAATCTATACATATTAAGTAATTCCTCCTCTAAAGTAACAAAATACAACTTCGCTTTAAAAAGTTTGTGTATTTTTCTTCTGAATAAGGGTGCATAATCGATTTATAAAGAAAGTACTTTTCTAATGATATTAGGCAAGAATTGATGGTTACCTCATTTCAATTGATGCCTAAAACACACCTCCTCTTACGAAACAAACAAAAAAACAAAATAAAATTTATACAAAACCTTCTTTCCGGGCTGCGGCTCGGTTTTTTAATTGATTGTAGAGATTAACCTGTTTTCCTAAACTGGAATTTAATATATTTTAGACGCATATTGTTCGTTTTATTTCTTAAAAATGAACCAAAATGGTTAAAAGATGTTAGATCCAATCAAGAAAAAACTTTACTCCAACGGAACCCCACTCCATAATGTCCACTCTTCCGAAGGAGAATAACCACCAAAAGTAAAGTATGCTGGCTGATTCTGACCGAACCAACCGTACTGAACATCTCCCCAAGGCCTACCTGCAGAACCCCAAGATCCGCCAGCGCCAACGTTGCTTCCAAAATATTTCCACGCTTTTGTCATTGTATTAAAACCAGAACTGTCCGTGGTAAAGTCTGCACCAGGCTCAACAATAATTTGGCCTTTAAAACCATTTTCTTTCAAAGCTTTAACCATATCTCTGATTGGTGCGTTCCCTTCTCCTGGAGCCAAATGATCATCAGCATAACCATAATTATCTGTTAAGTGGACGTGTTCAATAACTCCACTTTTAGTTAAATCTACCACTTTATTAATTGCCCATTTGTTAAAATCATTATCATTTTGATCAATTGTTTTGTGAGAGTCACCTTTCCAATACTTTCTCCACATGTTAAAATGTCCAGTGTCAAACGTGGCATTAACATGTTCCCTAGCTTCTTTACAAGCATTTTTTTCAGAATAACCTCTGTGTACTAACATTTGTTTCATTCTTTCTCTTGTACCAAGAACCAAATCTTTCAATTCATCAGGATGAGAACCATAACTTTCTGGAAAAATGTTTTCCATAGAAACTGATAAAGGATTTTTTAATTGACCTTTCTTTTCCAATTGATTACTTCTCATCATTGCAGTTAACCCCGCTTGAGCATAAGCATCATAAGACTCATTTAAAGCATAATCCTCTGCACTTTGTACATGCCGAATAGTTTCTTCCGCCTCTGCAGCTTGTGACCATTGTGAAGCTGCTCCCTCTCTTGCTTGATTCATATGACGTTTAATCTGGTTAATTTGTTGATCAATAATTTCGGTAGGAAATTTATCCTCGGTTGGAATTAAACCTTGTAAATCATTTTCTGCTTTTTTCTTCAATTTCCATTTTTCTTCAGGATCAGTAGCAGTTTCAATTTCTTGATAAAGTTTCTTTGCTTTTTCAAACTTTTCAAGCCTTTTAATATCTTCATCAAAATTCCCGCCATAATAATGTGCAAATCCACGACTATTTGCAGCTTGATTCTCTAATGTAGAAATAATGTAAGCCTCTTCAGGACGAACTTTTAATTTTTCTGCAGGAATTTCCTGATCTATAGCTCTTTGAATCTTCTCTCTCCAAATTGACTCATTAAACTCTTCTTTAGTCATTTTACCCGATTCCCATTGTTCATAGGTTTCACGAAATTCTCTAGTCATTTCTTGAGCTTCTGCTTCTAATTCTTCCCAACCCATTTGTTTTGTTACAAAACGCCCATCTTTGTAAACTGGAACTCTTTCTGCCCTGTTAATTTTTTTCCCCCAATAATCAACGTAATCGCCTTTTTTGACATGATGTTCAGGATTATCTTCTTCTGCAGTTAACCAAACTGGACGAGAAACTTTTCTGTTCTTCCTTGCTTCTTGAATAATCCCACCCGTTCTAGCATCAACCACTTTAAAAGTTGCTCTTTCTTCTTCACCTTCATACATCTTAAATTTGTTATCTTTATTCCAACTAGCGTCAACTAAAGGTCTTTGAAACTCTCCTGTATGGACAACAATAGTTCCACCATTACTAACATCACCTGCAAATTCAATCGCCCTTTTAATTTCGTCAATAGCCATATTTTTACTTTGTTTAGAAAAATTCCCTTGCTGATCCATACCAGCTAAACCATAAACACTATAAGTTGCGTGAGTAGTAAAATCATATTTGTTAGCTTTTTGCATTTCTTTCAATGCTTGCCTTTGTAACTTACCATACATTCCCGGAGTGTGTCCCTGGCCAGAACCTTTACCTGCCCCAGAGAAATTTATTTCCATGGTTTTTGAACCTGCACGCATCTTCGCTCCTAAAGCAGAAACGTTCGGCACAGGACCTAAAGAAACACTAGTTCCTAATTCTCCAATACTTACACCAACATCATTTGTAGGACTTGTTGGCTTTGAGGGAGCATCATACTCTCTATCCATGGGCATGTAATATCCACTACCAAAAGTTACCATAAAATAAAGAAGTATTTTTTAGTATATAAAAGTTATTGTTGAAAGGCTAAATCAAATCAAGTAAATTAAAAAGACACCCTTGCCAATGGAGGCGCATTTTGTGAGTAAAACGAACAAAATCTACGCACCGTGCAGGGTGTTTTTGTAATTTACTATTATAAATTAATTAATCACTTCTTTACACAACTAAAAACAACATACTTTTTAGATATTTTAGTCCATTTCTTAGAAGTATAATATTCAAACAGATCCACTTTGAAACCTATTTGTTCCAAAATCTTCTTAACTTTTAATGTTTCAAAAATTCTCATTTTGTGAACTTCATCAGCATAAGTGAATTTATTATTCTTAAAAATCATGTAAGCCATATCCAAATAACAATAATTTCCAAATAATCTTGATTTTGAAAATCTTACTAAATCAACAGTTTCATTAAATTCATGGTTAACTACAGATTTACTGTTTTTGATACGTTCTCTATTGAACCCCATGTCAAAAATCAACAGATCACTTTTTTCCAAATGATTATAATAATTTTTTAGTGTTTTCTTTAACTCAGAATAGTTCTGATTATAATGCATTGTACTAAACAAACAGAGAACAATATCAAACTTCTTCTTTAAATTAAAATTACGCATATCTCCCTGTAAGAATTTAATGGATTTGCTTTTTTTTCTAGCAACAGCAAGCATCTCTTTGTTAAGATCAATACCAGTAATTTCAAATTTTTTATTTTTCAAATAAACAGCATGGCCACCAGTTCCACAACCTACTTCTAAAACGCTTTTTCCAGTAATTTTATTTCTTTTAATCTCATTAAATAAAAACTTTGTTTCTAAAGCATAATCTTTCTTTGAATAAATCAAGTCATAATATTTTGCAAACTTTTTGTATGCACATTTCATAACCAATCACCTTTAATTTGTTTTGTAAGTAACATTACTTTGATACATATTTCTTAATTTTGAACCAATCTGCCTAGTGATACTAGCTGCATTAGCAACATCTTCACTAAAAGAATAATTTCCAGTTTCAACATCTTCAACCTTTTTCTCAACAGCAGACGCTAAATATTCTACTCTCCGCTCTTCTTCTCCGCTGATATACCCTTTATCTCCGACTGATTGATAAATGGTCTGCATTTCTTTATAAATATCAGTCATTGGTTTTTGACTAAGCTGTAAAGTGTATTCAGAACCCATCAATTCGGGAGGTAAATCTACTTTTTGTTTAGCAAGTTCTTCCAGATTTAAATCTTCGTCAGGAGATTTTTTTAAGAAATCATTTTCAACAATATCAGGAAGTAAAACTTTCTCATTCCATTTTTCCATTTCTATAATTTCATCTTCACTTCTTTTAATTTCATCCTGGGCATCTTTAATCTCTTTCTTTTTCTTTTCTTCAATCTCTTTAAGTTTCCTAATCCTTTCTTCAGGAGGAAGATTTTTTAAATCATCATCTGCCATTTAAGATGATAAGAAGTCAAGATATAAAAAACTTTACTAATTTAATTTACCAAGTAATCATCCCATGAGCCTTTTTGAAAACGTTGTATGCATTCCAACAATGAAACTTTGCATGGTTAGTTAAATCTTTAAGTTCAGAATAATCTTTTTTTTCGATATCTTTCTTTTTTTCTCCTTTATTCTTTGGAGTGTAAAAATCTCCCAAAAATAGTTCTGCAAAACTCTTTTTAGGTTTATCTTCCCCGCTAGAAACTTCTTCTTTTTGGTCTTTAGCCTCAATTAAATAACGTTTAAGTTCTTCTCCCAAAGATTCAATAGCGTCTTGGATAGAATTAGAAATGCCACCAAGCAATTTAAAATTCTCCTCTTCTTTTAATTCTTTATACTTTTCAACTTCATCGTCACGCCAACCATAAACTCTTAAGTTCATTGTCATTTGTCCTATATGTACCGGTCCCCTATGATAATTGTCTTGAACAACTTTCATTTCTGGACGAGTACGATAATTAAAAGTCGCTAAAATACAACCATTGGCCCCACCAATCTTTTTTCTTGCAAGAATTTCAATATCTAACATACTACCCTCAAAGGCAGAGATTAAATCAGGAGAAAGCATATTTTTTCCCTTCATGTTCAAACGATTAACGTTTCTTAAATAAGGTCTAACCCAATTCAAATACATTTGAATAACTTCATAATGTTGTTGAAGATATTTTAATTGGAATCTTTCACGATTCTTATGTTCAGAGGTGGTACTCTTTTTCCATGCCATAAATTGGCGCAAATGTCTTCTCAAAACCCTTAATACATTCTCATTAAAGTCTTTTTCTAATGAATTGACATGCATTTCAAGCTCATCTGAATTAGCAAAAGGAGGAGCATCAAAAAACAAGTCTGGAAGGGTAATAAATTCTAATTCCCGTGCCATCCCGTAAACAGAAGCAGCACTTTTCCCACCACCTTGGACCAAATCAACAAAAAGGCCTTTTAATGTTGTTTCGGCTCCTCTGGTTCTTCTAGAAATATCTTTTTTGGTTTCAGCTTCAGCCTCAAGGTAATAAACTAAGCGTTCTTTAATAATTCTTAATTCTCTAACTATTTGAAATAACTCTTTAACCAACTTTCCTAAAGCAACTAAAATCTGAGTAACACGATCCTGTTGTGCACCCAATCTCTGTTGCGTTGATCCAAAAAACGCAGAATTTTCAGAAGCTGCAAATGAATCTTCTAACTTTTCAACGATTGGAAAATTTTCTTTCAACATGTCCAATATCCAAAAATAGGGTTCCTCGATACTCAAATCATAAACTTCCCAACCAAGAGTATAAGCTTTAACTGGTACAGGGAAACCCGTTTTTCCAATTTGATCTAGCAGAATCTCTTTCTCTTCTTCTTTAAACTCATATTTACTTAAAAGATCAGACCTTTCAATTATATCGACCGCTTTTTCTTCTACCATCTACTTACCTATAATAAGAAGTAATTATTCTTTCATTTAATAAGTTTTTCTTATTTTCGCACTATCTAGAGCCCCAATACATATTATTATAACTTTTTTAACGGCACCCTTGTTTTTAGGTTAAGTATGACCAATTATCATTTTAAAAAAGAATTTATCAAAAATCTTTCAAACATTTGAAAAATAGTAAATCTTTTTTTTCATAATCATCAACTTTAAAACCAACAGATTCCAGAATCTGTTTCCATTTCTCTCTAGTGAAAAAGTTAACCTCTTTTTGACTTTGCCACTCATTAACTCCTTTTGCGGATAAAACCATTACAAAATAACTTTTGTTTTTAATAATTTTAAATATTTCCCCAAGCAATAGCAGGTAATTTCTAACATAATTCAGCACGAAAATTGCAGTAATAGAATCAAATGTCCCATTCTTAAAAAATAACTTCTTTTCTAAGTTCCCAATAACTTTCTCAGTACAATTATCGTTAAATTGTAACATTTTTTCAGAAAAATCAAAACAGACAGAATTGATATAAGAATAAGCACCACTACCTAAATCAAGATTATTTCCATTAGATAAAAAATCTAATTCTTTCTCAATTAAGTTTTTTTTATCTTTATCAATCTTCTTTGACCACATAAAAGCTTCAGCGTTCCAAAAAGATTTATCATTCTCCGGCCAGTTTTTTGCCCAGGAAATACTTTTAGAAATATCTTTAAGTTCATTAACTACATCTTGTCCGTATTGGAGTCTAAGTAACCCTTTGAAAAAAATAGTTTCAGGATCCATTTTTAAAATAATAAAACTGCAAGATTAGCAATTCCATTAAAAATTAATCCACTAGTTAAACTATCTGTCATTAAGACGACCATTAACAATAAAATCCTTCCTAAACAAATAAAAATCTCTCTACTTACAAAATATTCTGCAATGTTTTCTTTTGCTTTGTCATACTCTAAAGCACCAAGTGGAGCTTCTTCTGCACCATAAGTTAAAGCACCAAAAATAGTTACAGCAAAAACTTGAACTTTTGTTGTAACTGCTGAACGTAAGAACCAAGATAATGATTCTGGAAATGTAAACCAATAAATTATTTTTCTTTTATCTATCCTATCACTATACTTTCCCATGAACCAAATTAAGACCGCACTAACACCCGACAAAACTGAACCAACAATACCCAATGAGATATAACTTCCAAGTATTACAAAAATGAATAAAGGCCAAATAATACCCCCAGCAGCAACCCTTACGCCTCTAGCAACAAAGAATAAAGAATTTTCTAAATGTTTTTTATCAACTAATCCTCTAACTGAAAAATGAAAGGGGACATGTTTTTCTTTACTTAAGAATAAAAAATACGTTGATAAGAACATTAACAATGAAACTAAAATAAAAACTAATTTAAACCCATAATTACTAATTAAAAAACCGCCCACTAAAGGGCCAAGCATATGAGCAGAAATGGTAATACTCACCCTTTTACCAACCGCTTCTCCACGATGTTTATGGTTTGTTATACTCTTAAAAACAAGATGTAAACCCATCCAATAAAATGCTAAAGACATCCCTAAAAAAGCAGAAATCACCATAGTTGGTATGGGATATGTTGGTAAGAAATATAATAGAAGTATAAATAATAGATATAATGGAACACTCATTAAGATTGAATGTTTAACCCCGAACTTTGAACAAAATTTTGCAGCTAAGGGGGTAGTAATTGCAAAGATTAAAGCGTAAAAAATAAAGAAATAGATTGTTTGTTCTAATGAGAAACCTAACTCTTTATGTAAATATAAAGGGACAAAAATACTAATTAACGATATTGCAAATGCTCTTATTGCTGCAGAGACATAAATCTGGGTTAACTGTTTATGTGGGAAAAATCTCCACCAAAAATAATTATTATGATGCATTGGTTATACCTCTTTATTATTTAAGTAAAACTTATAAAGTAATATAAGTCTTTCGATTTCAAATGGCGCCCCATTTGATAAGACAGGCGACATGCGCTCACAAAAGTTCGCTTAGTCACCTAAAAAAACAAAAATGGGAATCCACAAAAAATAAGCAAAGACTTATTTTTGTGCACAAAACAAATCTTTGTTTGTTTTAACGCATTTGATAAAGGGCCCGTGGTCTAGTAGCTATTCAGAAATGGACTACAAATGACGTCCGCCTGACTTTTCTCAATTGAGAATTAGAACGCGGGAAATCGTGAGTGCAATTCTCACCGGGCCCATACATCATTCTTAATAATTAATTTTTACAAGTTGTTACTTATTTTAATATGTTGTACATTTGCACAGGAAATCGTGAATGCAATTAGTTGTTGTAGGCAACTCACGAACATAGTGACTAGGTCACTGAGGTCATTGTTTTTCTTTAAATCAACAATAAAGGTTATAAATCAAAGGATTTCAATAGAAACAATGGTCACAATATCGTTATGTATGATTGTTAAAAATGAAGAGCAGTTTTTGGAACAATGTCTCAATTCTGTTAAAAGTTTAGTTGATGAAATAATCATAGTAGATACAGGAAGTAATGATAAAACGAAAGAAATAGCCAAAAAATTTACAAATAAGATTCATGATTTTACTTGGTGTGATAATTTCTCTGCTGCAAGGAACGAATCATTAAAACATGCAACAGGAGATTGGATTTTAGTTTTAGATGCAGATGAAACTATTTCTGAAAGAGACCACCAAAAAGTAAAAGAATTATTGGGGAATACTGGCAAAGTAGGTTTCTCATTGATTCATCGAAATTACACTAATAATTCTAACGCAACAAAATGGATCAGTTCTAAAACAGATTATTATCCTGAAAGTAAAGTTGCAAGTGGATGGTACCCCGAACCAATAATGAGATTATTTAAAAATAGTCAAAAAGTGTCATATAAAGGAATAGTACATGAGACAGTTTATGATTCATTAATAGAATTAGGAGAAATCTTTAAATTAGATATCCCCATCCACCATTATGGAAATTTGAATAATGAAAGAATAAACCAAAAACATGTTTATTATGAAAAATTAGGAGAGAAAAAAGTAATAGAGACGAATGATTTTTATGATTTTTATGAATTGGGCAGGCAATACCTCCATAATAAGAAATTAGATGAGGCTATTGAATCCTTTGAGAAGTCAATTGAATTAAAAAAAGATTATTTTGAGAGTTGGTTTATGTTAGGCACAACATTTCTTTTAAAAAATGAATTAAATAGTGCATTAGAAAAGTTAAGCAAAGCTCAATTGTTAAACCACAATTATTTACCAATTTATGTGAATTTAGGGATTATTTTTGCAAAAAAAAAAGAATTTGATAAAGCAATAAAGAATTTTATTAAAGTTGTAGAATTAAACCCTGGTGATGCCTCTGCATACAAAAATTTAGGAATTTGTTATGATCAGATAGGAGATAAAAAAAATGCCCATTATGCCTTAAAAAAGGCGATTGAATTGAATCCAGAATATAGAAAAGAAATAAAATTAGAAAATGCAGAATAATTATTTACAAATATAATTACCTAGTTCTTTAATGAATATTTTCTTAAATTAACAATAAAGGTTATAAAGAAAAAAATATTACCTTATGATTATGCAGACTAATGAACAACCAACTTATGTACTACCACAAAACAAAAAAAGAGCGTTCATTCCAAAAATATTTTCTTTAATAGTTCTAGGGATCATATTTTATTTAGGAATACTTCTAAACGTTTCTTTGTTAGAATTAAATGCTTCACAAGAAACAATAACAAGAATCGTTTCTTTAGTATTAGTTTTAGCAATAATGGTGTTAGGAGTATCCTTAGCGTTTCATCGTTCCCAACAAAAGTATTATTTTTACAGAAACAGAATAGTTTTTATCAAAAAGACAGTTTATTATATTAATATCTTAAACACTTCCCAAAAACAAGACATCTTAGATAAAATTTTTAAAAGTTATAGCGTAAATCTGGGAAATGGATTTTTTCTTAAACACATTGATCAACAAATCCAATTGGGAAACTATTTGCAACAAATGATAAATTATGCTAAAACTAATTCTTAATAGAGAAATAAGCATCGATTAAAACAATTGTTAATGATAAAACTAAAGGTCCGATAAATACACCTAAAGGCCCGAACATAAACAATCCACCAAAGATTCCTAACATGACAATCGCGGGATGAACTTTAGCTTTATCACCTATCATAATTGGTTTCAAGAAGTTATCCAAACTAGCAACGAAAACAAAACTATAAATTAGTAAACCAATTCCTCTAAATAAAGTAGAGTTTGAATTCTGAAAAATCCCGTCCAAAATTAATATTAACGAAGCGGGAATCCAAATGATCCCTGTCCCTAAGTAAGGAATCAACGCCAAGAACGCCATTACTAACCCCCAAAATATCGGTGAATGAATTCCAAATAAAAAGAAACCTAACGCGCCTAACGTTCCTTGAATAATTGCAACAAAGAAATAACCAAATACAATCCCATGAGTTATCTCTTTTAATCTGTCTAAAATTAAGTCATATTTCTTTTTATGCTTGCTAAACAGTTTTCGAGTTTTTTTAAGCAAAGATTCACTATCTTTAAGAAAGTAAAACATTGTAAAGAAAACAATGAAAATGTTAAGAAAGAATTTGGGTAAACTTACCAATAAGTTAGAACTTTTTTGTATAATCCATTCTGCTAAAGTTTTTATTGTGCTTTGAATGTGTCCATTAATTTGCGGATTATTACTAAACTCTTTAATCATTTGACAAATCTGGTTCCCACAATTACTAAACAAGCCAATAGCAGTCTTTTGTTTAACTGAAATAAATAAAATGTAAGATTCTGCAATCAGAGTTTTAGCAAAATAAATAATGGGAATTGCAAAAATGATTATCGCAAAAAAACAAATAATTAAAGCAGAGATGGTTTTGTTAGAAATTTTATTTTTAAGTTTTTTATGTAATGGGGTGAAGAAAAATGCTAACAGTGCCCCAATAAAAATTGCAATCAATAATGGTTTGATGATTAAGAATGATAATATCACTAATAACCCAAACACTGCTAAAGGTAAATAATCCCTGATATCCATTAGAAGATGCCTCTTTTTTTATCATTCATACTTTTTAGAAAGATTTTAAGCTATATAAATTTATGGGGAATTTTGCAATTAAGAATTTTAAGTTTTAAAAAAAGAAAAAAAGAAAAAATAAAGCCGTTAGGCTTATTGTGCGTCTGCGTCTGCTGCATCTGCGTCTGCGTCTGCGTCTGCATCTGCGTCTGCGTCTGCATCAACCATAGCGTCTGCATCTGCGTCAGCTGCAGGTACAACAGCAGGTGCACCAACAGTTGCTGTTGTGTGAGATGTACCAACAATCTCTACTTCCATACCAGATAATTCACCATACCGAGCGGAAATAAAACTACCAGCTAATCTTGTGTCAGGGCCAGTGTAACCAGCAACTAACATAGCCATCTTACCTGTTGTTTCATCTTCAAACAACTTAACTCTAGCTTTTCCAGCCATGAATCCTTCAGTACAGTCTACAGGGTTTCCTAGTAATTCCATTGCCACAGTGTTAACACATGGACCACCAACAACGATTAAGTTCTGAGCACTTACATCAGTAATCTCATTATCTAACTTAGTAGCTCCAACAACAACTTCAACTTTTGTTAATGTACCGTCTGCAGATGTTGCAGATGTAGTTGCACCGGAAGTTACGTACAATACAACTTCAGCTTGACTATCTGGAATAAATGCTTCGTACTTAGTTGGAGAACTGTCCGCAGCTGTTGCTTTATGTGTTTCACCGTAGTTTGAACTAGCAGTCTGGATATCATTATCCTCTGGATCTGTAACTAAAGTTCCACTGATAGTTCTAGCTGATGAAGTTAACTCATCATTACCGGATGCCGTATCAATACTTACGTTTAACACTGTAAATGGTCCGTCTCCAGAATCATCTAACTTATCAGTGTCATCAACCCACGATTCTACATACCAATCTGAAGCCTGTGCAGTTAAATTGGCTTGAGTTGCTTGGATTAACTTAACAATGTTATTAGATGCAGTTCTAAATGCTACAGAAGAATAGTTTCCTAAAGTAACACCAGCATTCACTAAAGTATAACCAGTATTTCCACCACTTGTTAAATTGATGTCATAGTCATCGCTTGTCTTTGCACCAGTGTTGTTAAAGTTGAAAGTAGTTCCTCCTAACTTCAAGTCAAATGTACCTGTTGAGTTAGTCATACTTCTATCGAATGTTTCTCCAGTAACTACGTTCTTGATTCTTACTTTAGGGTTAGTTTCACCATCATCATCTGCGCCTTTGTACTGTAACAGATAAGATTTTACATCATTAGTAGCACCAGTAGGGTTAGCTGTACTTAAAAAGAATAAATCCTCATCAGTAATACCAGCTGCAGGGTTTAGTACTAACCTTTCATCACTATCTTCTCCGCCCCAATGTTCATCAGCGGAACTTGCGTTCTGGAAAACAACAGAGATACTAACTTCTCCATCAACTAATGTCACTTTCAAATCTGCTTGATCATCTCCTTCAGAGAAACTTAAACCAACGTAATCTTCTCCAGTTGATTCAACAGCTGCTAGTTCGATATCCCAATTTTGAGTAAATAGAACTTCAGGTTCTTCCATTTCTGGATTTTCACTCAACTTTTGGCCAACTCCTACATAGAAATCATCATCAGCAGTCATGATAACACTAATATCATCAATAGACATATCTGAACCAGATTCAGTAGCAGTAATCAGAACAGTTGCTTCACTAATTGTTTCTTCATTAACTTTCAAAGCTTTGTTGTGTTCCAACTCAACTTTGTCAGCTCCCAAGAAGAAAGTTGCAGAGTGAATACCACCAGCATAACTTTGGTATGTTATTTCTGTAACTCCTAAATTAGTACCATCGCCTAAAACGTCACTTTCACCATCAGCTAACTTAGTAAGTGATTCTCCGTTAACGGAAAACTGAACTTTATTAGTAGTTCCATCAGAGGATACTGACATTAAACTAACTTCGTATTCAACACCATTAACTTCATAAGTATTAGTAGCTCCTTCAAGAATTGTGTCAGAAGTTGAACCACCCATCAAAATTAATTGTGGTGCGTTAGTAGTACTAGTATTCGTAGCAGTAGTAATGGTGTAAGTTTTTCCAAGTAGAGTAATCTGCTTGTCCTCAATATCATCCAAAACGTTAGCAGTAATATCGGATTCTAATTGCTCAGTAAAGTCTAAAGTGTACCTTGCAATTTCTCCAGCGTTAGATATTTTGTAGAAATAACCTACGTTATCTTCACTGTCTTCTTGGTAAGTTGTTGTAGCAGTACTAGTGTTAAAATACAAGAACTGCTCATAGTTAGCTGTACCTTTTGCATTTGAGATAACCCCATCTGCTAAAGCTGATAAATGCTCATCGTTGAGGTAATTCTCAACAGCAGAAATATTCTCTCCTAACTCTAAAAAGTTACCTGATGTTTCAGCTCTCCACGCGTCTCCTTCTACACTAACACTTGCAGCACCATCTGCAGCCATATATTTCATACCAGTTGCGATGTCTGTCAAAGCTACGTTGTCAAGAGATGAAGCAGTTTCACCAACAACAAAATATCCGTCAAAAGCACCGTCTTGAACGAACATGTCTGGATAATTACTCAAATCTGCGGCCATTGCTCCCATTGCTGTTGCACCAAGCATAAAAATACCTGTTGACACAGCAAGGATGCGTTTTCCCATTGTTCTTATTTTCATTTTATAAAACACACCTCCATGTGTAAATATTAAATCTCGTCACCTCTTTACCATCAAACAAAAATTCCGAAAGAAGCACCTTTTCAACTGATACCCCTTTTCGTTTTTATCGACGGCAATCTAACAAGATTGTCTCTAAAGACATGAAAACGATTTATAAGCCTTTCGCAAGATTCAGGAGGGGATATAGTTAAAAATTGTACGCAACGCGTGAAACCGCAAAAAACAGGAGTTTTAAGATGTCATAATTGGAGTGTAACAAATAAGAAAAAAAGAACAATGTTCTATAACAAGACTAAAGTCAGTTAATAATATTAAAAGAAGATAGCACTAATCGTAAAAGAAAGAAAGGAGACAAATATTGACTCCAATCAAGAAAATTAGACCAAAAACAATTTCTTTTATTAACTAAATTAGGCAATTTCATAACAAAAAAACAAAAATCAAGAAAAATAAAGAGAAAATAACTTATTTTTCAATTCAGAAATCTTAACTCGTTCTTGTTTAGTGTTATCTCTGTCACGAATTGTTACACAATTATCTTCTAAAGTGTCAAAATCGATAGTAATGCCATAACAAGTTCCAATTTCATCTGCTCTCGCATAACGCCGACCCACAGAAGAAGTTTCGTCATAATAACAGGAGTAACAACTTTTAATTGAATCATAGATTTCTCGTGCTTTAGCGACAATATTTTCCTTGTTTTTGACTAAAGGAAGCACTGTACAAAAGAAAGGTGAAATTTTAGGAGGTAATTTCAAAACTTTGTTTCCTCGTCCAGGATCATCTTTCAAATTAATATCCAGTAAAGCATAAACATGCCTATCAACACCAAAGCTTAACTCTAACACGTGAGGGATAAACTTTTCATCAGACCCTTCTTCCATCACTTCCATCTTCACACCAGAGATTTTTTGATGACCGCTTAAATCATGATCTGTTCTATAATGTAAACCACCCATTTCAGTAAAACCATGTTCAGCCAAATCAACTTCTAAATCGAAATGATACTTATTATAGAAAGCTTTTTCTTTATCATCTAACTGATAAAGCCTAAACTTATCTTTAGGAACTTTCATCTCTTCTAAATAAAATTGTTGAATTTTTACCAAATGATAAACATAAAATTTTGGCAAACCTAATTCAACTAACTGTTCAGCAGTTCTTTCAACAATCATTTTTGCATCTCGATCAGTTGTCAACATCGTTCTTAATGGATATTCTCTAACAGAATCAAAATCAGGATGTTCATTAATTTTGTTTGGATTAAAGAAAATTTGCAATTCTGACTGAGTAAATTCTCTTTGTCTAAGTGTTAAGTTTCTGGGTGAGATTTCGTTTCTGTACGCTCTACCTATTAAAGCTAAACCCATTGGCAATTTCTTTCTAAGCAGTTCATATTGTAACTTGAAATTCACGTAAGGACTTTGAGCAGTTTCTGGACGCAAGAAAGCTTTATTGCTACTGTGAACACCCATTTCTAAAGGAAACATCATATTCAACACAGAGATATCTTGAAATTCACTTTTACATTGTGGACATTTGATACCATTTTCTTTCACTAGCTTGTTTAGTTCTTCAGTGGAAAAACCTTCAACCCTCTTGTTAAGATGTTTTTCAACTAAATGGTCTGCCCTTTCAACATGACCACATTTTGAACATTTTGCTAATGGGTCTATAAAATTCTCTAAGTGCCCGGATGCTTTGAAAACGTTTTCATGCATTATGTTTGCAGTTTCAATTTCAAAGAAATTATCGTTTAAATTCAAAAAAAATCTTCTCCAAAGATCTTCAAAATTCTTTTTCAGTTTTGTTCCTAAGTGACCATAGTCATATAATCCTGCTACGCCACCATAAATTTCAGAAGATGGATAAATGAAACCTTTATTTTTAAAAAACATTGCCAATTCTTTTGTTGTTGCCATTTTCGTAAGGAGTAGAGTATTATTTATTAAGGTTTTTCTTTATTTTCGCATCCAATCAAGATCTTCTTTAGTTAATTCTAGTTCTTCTGCAATCTCAGAACACTTTCCTCTTCTAAACATTTCTTGAAAATAAGGAAGTTGTCCATAAGCAACTTTTTTAGAAGTATGCGTTGCCAATGCTAATTTCTCAGCAATTTCTTTCTTTTTAGCAAGTTTCATATTTGATTGCCAAATTCTTAACAAACGCATTGTTTGTTTGTATTGTACAAAATTAGTATTTCTTTCATCCTTCGCGGAGGAGATTCCCGCAGTTAGTAAATTGTTAATATAAGCCAAAAACCGCCAATGTTGTTGCCTTCTAATCCTGCCCCTGAAAACATCTGCTCTTGATAGATGTTCATAAGCTCTTGCTAACGAACTAATGTCCAAATATTCTTTAGGCAGGTTTGCATCCATCCAAAGAAAGATTTCATCAATATTAATATCAACGTCATTTAATGCTGGTAAAGCATTATCAACAGTTGACGATTTAAAGATTATTGCTAATGCGTTTAGGATAGATTCTGTTCTTTTTCGATCTGAAACATTAGCTAAGTCTTCAAAAGTCAACTTATTATCTGTAATACAACATTGCAAATCTATTAAAGCTCCTCTTAAATCACCATCAACTTGCCTAGCTAAAGAATTGATTGCTTTTTGTTCAAACTTAACATTTTCCTGTTCGCAAACCCATTGTAAAACATGAGCAATTGTTTTATATTGTAACTTATGAAACTCAATCCCTAAACAAGCTTTCTTAAGAGGTTTCATTTTTTTATTAAAGATATCATTAGCTGTTAATATTACTGGAAAAGAAGATTTCTCGATTGCTTTAACTAAAGCTGGAACTGCTCCACGATCTTTAACCCCAGATATGTTATCAATTTCATCTATAAGAACAATTTTTGGTTTAAAGAATAAAGATTGTTGTCCAAGAACGTTTCCTAAAAAAGATTGCATGTTTGCTTGATTTCTCAAATCTGAAGAATTGATTTCTAAAACGTCATAATTCAGTTCTTTAGCTAATGCGTAAACCGAACAAGTTTTACCATTACCAATTGGCCCGTAAATTAATGCTGCTTTTTGGTTCTTGGTTTTGTAATTAACTATAAACTCTTTAAGTTGTGAAACTGCTAACTGCTGACCAAAGATTTGACTAGAGTTCTGAGGCATGTATTTAGTTGTGAAAAGAGTCATGGTGAGTTCAGAGATTTACTTATTTAAATTGTTTGTGGTAAAAAAGAAAATAAAAGTTAATTACAATGTGCTGTTGGATAGCTTCCCTCACAGGTAAAAGGAAAACAAGACACGCTTTGGTCATACGAAACATTGTTAATACATATTAAAGTTTCTGTGCCATTGCAAGTGGCCCCAACTGTATCTCTTTGACAAGTTGGAATCATTAATTGAATTCTCTTCAATCGTACTTTATACGCACTGGCCAAAAATTGATGTTTAGGAACTTTTGGTTGCCTATTCGCTTGCCCCACCAATGCAGCATCCGTATCCGCCACTTCCGCAGTTTCAATTGCTTGATCTAATTCTTCATCCGATAACTGGCTTAATTCTGTTTCCAATTCCTCATCAGAAACTTCTTCTGTGGTCTCAACACATCCAACTAAAAACATTGCTATAATTAGCAAACTTAACAATAAAATCATTTTTTTCATCATATTACACCTCGTTTTAAATGTTTACTAAGAAGAAGAAGAAGAAGAAGAAGAAGAAGGTATATAAAAGTTTTGGAAGAGAAAAGTAGATAAACAAGAAAGTTTTACTTCAATTTATGACTAAAAAAGAACCAAAATTAAAACCAGAATTTATTGAAAAAATAAAACAAATTGAAAAACAAAAAAGTATTCCAGTAAATGATTTTTCTAAAAAGTACAAAATATAACCTAAACTTAACTCCTCCAAACCCATAATATATATAAACCCAAACAAAAAATCTTTTTCTGGTGAAAAGATGATGAAAAAAGGTTTAACTTATTCAAATGTTCTACTTGTACCTAAAAAAACTCCCTTAAGTTCTAGAAGTGAAGCTTGCGTAAAAACAAGATTTACTAAAAACATTAATTTAAATGTACCATTAGTAAGTTCTAATATGGTTACTGTTACTGAACACAAAATGGCAATTGCTATGGCCAGAGAAGGTGGTTTAGGTGTGATTCACCAGTTTGGTACGATTGAAGAGCAAGTAGAAGAAGTTAGAAAAGTTAAAAGAAGTACCAGTTATATTATTGATGATCCCGTTTCTATTCAAAAAAACTCTACTATTGAAGATGCTGCTACAATGATGACAGGATTAGGCGTTACTAGTTTAATTGTTAAAGAAGGAGAAGAACTTGTAGGAATATTTACAAAGAGAGATTACTTGTTTGAAAATGATTTTAATAAATCAATTCAGTTAGTAATGACCCCAAAAGAAAGATTAATTACTGCTGATTATGGGATTGATTTAGAAGAAGCTAAAAAGATTCTCCATAAACATAGAATTGAAAAATTACCATTATTAGAAAATGGAAAAGTTAGAGGTTTAGTAACTACAAAAGATATTAGTAGATTAGAAAAGTGGTCAAATGCTTGCAGAGATAAACGCGGCAGGTTAAGAGTTGCTGGTGCTTTAGGTGTTAGAGATTCAATTGAAAGAGCAAGAGCACTTATTGCAGCAGGAGTAGACGTTTTAGTTTTAGACGTTGCCCATGCCCATTCAGATTTTGTGATTGAAAAATTGAAAGAATTAAAAACTAATTTTCAAATTGATATTATGGTTGGTAATATTGGCACTGCTGAAGCCGCTAAAGATTTAATCCAAGCAGGCGCAGACGGTTTAAAAATCGGTATAGGTCCGTCAAAAGTTTGCAGTACAAGAATTGTTTCCGGAGCGGGCATTCCACAATTAACAGCAATCATGGACGTTGTTGCTGTTGCTAAACAATATAATGTTCCTGTTTGTGCTGACGGTGGAATGAAATATTCTGGCGATGTCGCTAAAGCTATTGCTGCCGGTGCTTCAACAATTTACTCGGGCAGTTTCTTTGCTGGAACAGACGAATCACCTGGTATGATAATTTTAAAAGATGGAAAAAGGTATAAAAAATATCATGGTAGTGCTTCTTATGAAAGTAACCATAATCGCCAAGAACTTCAACAAGGAAAACAATTTAAAAATAGGTTAGACATATTTGTTGAGGGAGTATCCAATTTAGTTGATTATAAAGGTCCAGTAAGTGAAGTTATTAAAGGATTAGTTAAAGGGTTAAAAAGTGGTGTAAGTTATTGCGGAGCTAGAAATATTTCAGAAATGCAAGCAAACGCAGAGTTTATTGAGATTACTTCTGAATCTTGGAGAGAGAGTACTACTCGCGGAATGAAGTTAAGTGAGTAAATATTAGTTTTGAGAGCAGCGCCAATGGAGGCACATTTTGTGAATGAAATGAACAAAATCTCGGGTGCCGTGCCCTGCTCTCAAACTTTCTAAATAAACATTTTTAAATATCCTCAAGAAAGGAGATTAAAAAACCGAAAAGGTTTTTAAATAACTACAATCTCTATTCTAAAATCATGGAATTACCTAAAAGATACGATCCTAAAGAAGCAGAACCTAAATGGCAAAAGTTCTGGGAAGAAAATAAGACTTATTCATTCAATCCTGAGGATACAGAAAGAAAAATCTTCTCAATTGATACTCCTCCCCCTACGGTTTCTGGAAAAATGCATATGGGCCACGCTTTCAGTAATTCTCAACAAGATTTTATTGCAAGATATAAAAGAATGCAAGGGTTTAACGTTCTGCAACCATTAGGAACTGATGATAATGGTTTACCAACAATGCTTCTTATTCAGAAACTAAAAAAAGTCCGTGCAAATTCCATGGACAGAACAGAATTCCGAAAGTTAGTCTTAGATGTTTTAGAAAATGAACTTAAACCCAGTTATATTGGTGATTGGAAAAGACTAGGAATCAGTTGTGATTATAATGTTAAATATTCAACAATAGATCCGCACTCGCAAAAAATTTCCCAAAAATCTTTCATTGATTTATACAAAGCAGGTAGAGAATATCGTACAGAAGCACCTGCAATGTATTGTCCAAAATGTCAAACCGCAATATCTCAAGTTGAATGTGAAGATTTAGAAATGAATTCTAATTTTAATGATATTATTTTTAAATCAGAAGGACAGGATTTAGTTGTTGCAACTACTCGTCCAGAATTACTTCCTGCATGTGTAGCAGTATTTTATCATCCAAAAGATTCTCGATACCAACATCTTAAAGGAAAGAAAGCCAAAGTTCCATTGTTTAACTTAGAAGTTCCAATTATGGAAGATCAACGTGCAGACCCTGAAAAAGGTACAGGCCTGGTTATGTGTTGTACTTTCGGAGATCAAACAGACATGGAATGGCAGAAAGCCCATCAACTACCAATTAGAGAAGCCATTGGGAAAAATGGTAAGATGACTAAACTCGCAGAGAAATATCAAGATTTAAAAATTGAAGATGCTCGTAAAGAAATTATTGAAGATTTGAAAGAAAACAATTTGTTAATTAATCAAAAACCAATCACTCATTCTGTTAATGTTCACGAAAGATGTGAAACACCAATAGAATTTATTCATTCTAAACAATGGTTCATTAAATATCTTGATTTGAAAGATGAAATGTTAAAATGGGGAGAAGAATTTGTATGGTATCCCAAACACATGAAGAACCGTTATGATAATTGGGTTAACGGTTTGGCGTGGGATTGGTGCATTTCAAGACAAATCCCTTATGGTATTCCTTTCCCAGTTTGGTATTGTAAAGATTGTGATGAAGTTATTTTAGCCAGAGAAGAAGATTTACCGGTTGATCCTTTGGAAGATAAATGTCCTTTAGAAATGTGTCCAAAATGTAATTGTAAAACATTTGTACCAGAATCAGACATAATTAATACGTGGGCAACTTCTTCGTTAACACCAACAATTGTTAAAGAACTGTTTAAAAGTAAACCAGTTTATGAACAATTGATTAACCATCCTGAAGATATGCGGCCGCAAGGTCATGACATTATTTCTTTCTGGTTATTTAATACTGTTGTTAAAAGCAAATTACATTTTAATATGGTGCCCTGGAAAACAGCTTTCATTTCTGGCTGGATGCTTGATCCAAAAGGTAAAAAGATGTCTAAGTCTAAAGGAAATGTTGTAGAACCAAGAGCCATGATTGATAAGTATTCTGCAGACGCATTAAGATTTATGTCAGCGGGATGTAAATTAGGTGATGATTTTCCATTCCAAGAAAAAGATTTAGTTGCGGGCCATAAATTTGTTACTAAATTATGGAACGCATCCAAGTTTAGTATAATGCATCTAGAAGATTATCAAAAAGGAGAAATTACAGAAACATTTGATAAATGGCTCTTAAGCAAATTAAACAAATTGATTAAAGAGTCAACAGAATCTTTTGAAAGTTATGAGTATAGTAAAAGTAAATCTGAAACTGATAAGTTTTTCTGGCAAATATTTTGTGATCAATACCTAGAGATTGTCAAAGACAGACTATACAACCCAGACATTCGGGGAACTCAAGCAAGAGTAAGTGGACAAAACGCGCTTTATCATGCTTTGTTAAACATATTAAAATTAACAGCACCAATAACCCCACATATTACCGAAGAGATTTATCAATTATTCTTTGCAAATAAAGAAGAAATTAAAAGTGTCCATAAAAGTTTATGGCCAAAATTTAGCCAAGACCTAGTCGATGATAAGTCTGAACTTGCAGGTGATTTAGGGATTGATATAATTAATACTGTAAGAAAGTACAAATCTGAAAACCAACTTTCACTTAAAGAAGAAATCAATGAAATTGTTTTAATTAGTAAAGAGGATGAATTTTTGGAAATGGTGAAAAGTATTGAAAATGACTTGAAAGCCGTACTAAAAGTTAAAAATATCTTATTTGAAGGAAAAACAAGCTTAGAAACAGAAAAGTTTAAAATATTAGTAGGCATTTCTTTATAATTAAACTCAATTTAAATTTAAGTTGAAATAAAAAAAGGTGATAATAATGTTTAACAAACTAAAAGTTAAAAGAACTGCAAAAAAAATTGAAAAAACTGCAATATCTTCAGCAGAATTTAACGCTTCTGCGATTAAAGCTAAAAAAGGATTCTTACAAAAATCTAAATCTGCCAAAATTAATGATGAATTTATTATGAAAATTGTTGAACAACAATTAGAAAATTTTAATAAATTAACTAAAAATGGAAGAAGAATAAATCAAGAATTTTCAGAAATTAAAACTGCCCAAAATAATTCATTGAAAGAAATTAAAGAAATACGTGATGGTTTAACCGTATTAATGCGAAATTATCAGCATATACTAGAAAAACAACACCATGACTTAATTCATAATGAATATACTGAGTTTTCAGTAAACTTTAACCAAGAAATTAAAATATCAGGAGAATCTGAAAAATTATTCAAACTGCTAAAAATAAAAGTAGATGGATTACAAGCACTTGCATCAAAAAATAAAATAAGTTTAGGGCATGCAAAAAGTGCACTTTATGGATCTGAATCTTTAATATTAAGTTCAAGTATGAGTGGTCAAGCAGGTTTTGTTGATGAACGTGCTTTGAAAGACATTATTCAATGTGGATTTGGATTATTCTGCATTATCTTATTATGGAAAATAATTTGGCCATTTTACTTAATGTTGGGAATAGCGGGCCTTATTGGTTTAGGTTTCCATTATTATGGAAATAAGAACTGACCAGTTTAAGCTTATTTTAAGCCTATTTTACCGAAACCAAAGATTAGAATATTACTTTAATTGGTCCCAGAAAAACAAAGTTTTTCCGAAACCTTTTTAATAAGTGATATAATAATGATAAATAAGGGGGCGTAAGGTGTAGCGTTCTAATGATTAAGATTAAAACAGTGAGGTGTTAATTAAAATGGAAGCATATTGTGTGAAATGTAAAGCAAAAAGAGAAATGTCTGAAGCTAACGAAGTTGCTATGAAAGGTAAAGGTGGCGTGCAAAGAAGAGCCATGAAAGGTAAGTGTCCTGAGTGTAGTACTACAATGTTTAGAATTCTAGGAAAAAAGAAAGAATAAATTTCCTTTTTTTTTCTCTTTTTATTATGATTAATACATATTTATTTGATTTGGATGATACTTTAATTGATAGTAAAATCTATAAAGAGATTTATCCCGAAATTGTTGAAAAAGTTTGTTTACAATTATCTCTAAATGAAAAAGAATTATTCGAAAAAGCTGAAAATCTCGAATTAAAGAAAAATAAATATGATAATTTTGATTCTGGAGAACTGTGCAAAAAATTAAACTTATTAGATTTATATTATTCAATACTTGAAAAAAATATTAAGATTAAAGAAGTTTTGCATGAAAATGTTTTAGAAGTATTTTCTGCATTAAGAAAAAATGGAAAGAGAATTAGCATTGTTTCTAATTCAATGTTAAGAACAATTAAATTATATATAAATAAATATCAATTAAAAGTGGATTTTATCTTTAGTTCTGATCTAACTGGTTGTAATAAAGATTCTGTAAAATATTGGAAGAAACTAATTACTGCTGAGAACTTAGACCCTAAAGAATGTTTAGTTATTGGAGACAATTACTTAGAAGACATTGAAATACCTGTTTCTTTAGGTTTTAAAACATTTTATTTGGATTCAGTTGAAAAGTTAAAAGAGGTTGAACATATTTGTTAATTAAAAGTAATTAATTCTTCTTCAATTCATAACCGTCTTTGGTATCACCAACAACGAATCCCAACTTAGCAATCTTATCACGAAGCTCATCAGCTTTTTTCCAATCTTTACTATTTCTAGCAATTAAACGTTCTTCTGCTAGTTTAGTTACTTTTTCAGGAATCTTATCGGGTTTTAGTTCTTTAAAACCTAATCCTAAAACTTTGTCAAACTCTAACAAGGTATGATATTTCATATTATTATCAATTGTATCATCTTTAATTAGTTCCCACATTGTTGCAAGAGCTTTAGGAGTATTCAAATCATCATTAATTTCTTTAGTAAACTGATTTAAATATTTTTGATTTACTTTAGTCTTACTGTCAGTCTTGTTGTCAGTTTTAATTTCTAAAATTTTATCATATAACCGTTTCAATGATATTTTAGCAGAATCTAACGCTTCAAAACTAAACATCAAAGGATTTCTATAACTAGTTCCTAAACAAAAATACCTATAAGCTAAAGGAGAAATACCTTTTTCTTCTAATTTAGCTAATGTTAAAAAGTTATTTCCTGACTTTGCCATTTTTTCGCCTTTAGGTAAAACTAAGAACTCGTTATGCATCCAATACTTAACCCATGGTTTTTTCCCAGTAGCTGCTTCTGACTGAGCAATTTCGTTTGTATGGTGTACAGGAATATGATCAATGCCACCACAATGAATGTCAATTTGTTCTCCAAGATATTTCATGCACATTGCAGAACATTCTAAATGCCAACCAGGATAACCTTCTCCATATTTAGATGGCCATTTCATTTCTTGATCTTCAAATTTTGATTTAGTGAACCATAACACAAAATCTTGTGGGTTTTTCTTATTAGAATCCTTTTCAACCCTAGATTTAGTTTCAGCATTTAAATCTAATTTTGCTAATTTTCCATAATCTTTTAACTTAGAAGTATCAAAATAAACATTTCCACCGGCTCGGTAGGTAAACCCTTTCTTCTCCAATTTTTTAATAAGTGCAATTTGTTCTTTAATATGTTCAGTAGCTTTTGGAAAACAGCCTGGAAAAATAAAGTTAAGTTTTTTCATATCCCTTTTGAATGCTTCAGTATAAAATTCTGCAACTTCCCAAACTGTTTTCTTTTCTCTTTTAGCTCCTTTGAGCATTTTATCTTCGCCAGTGTCAGAATCAGAAGTTAAATGGCCAACATCAGTAATGTTCATTACATGTTTAACTTTGAAATTGTTAAATAAAAGAACCCTTTTAAGAAAATCGTAAAATAGAAATCCTCTCAAGTTTCCAATATGTGCAAAGTGATAAACAGTTGCCCCACAAGTATAAAGAGAAACTTCAGTATTTTTAATAGGTTTAAACAATTCTTTTTTTCTAGTTAATGTATTATAAAGTTTAAGAGCCATTAACAACTAAGAAACATAGATAATTTATAAAAGTTGTTAAGAGACATCTAAAAATTAATTATTTCTGCCTTATCTAAACTTTCTTCCATTAGTTTATTTAGATCTAACCTAGCCAATTCATCATTAATCTTTCCCAAATCAGATTTGGTGGCAGGACTTTTTGGCCCTAATAAACAACACATTTCTGGCCCTGCAGATGTATCATAAGTATTAATTTTCTTAGCGATATTAATTATTTCTTGTTTGTCATAAGTTAGAACCGGACGAAATATCTCCAAACTAATATTTTTAGTAATAACTTTCAGATTACTTAATGTTTGACTAGAAACTTGAGCTAAATTTTCACCGGTAATCAAATACTTAGCATTTTCTTTTTTTGCAACTAGTTCTGCAGTTTTAAACATTAATATTTTCCCTAAAACAAAATAATTTTTATGCTGGCAATCTGTAACTAACTGTTTAAACGCTCCCGAAAAAGGAACAAGATACAATTTCTTAATTTCTAGAATTTTAGCTAATTCTTTAACTTTTTCAATTTCTGTCTCATCAGTTAACGGTAATTGATGAAAATGGACTGCAATAATATCTACTCGATTCTTCATTAAATGTATTGCTACCGGGCTATCAATCCCACCAGATAACAAAGCTATTGCTTTTTCCATATGAGAAGGGATAAAGTAATGACTTAAATATATTTTGGTAATCTAGGTTAAAGAAACCAATAAACTTTAAATATAAAGGAATATTACTAACATTTACAATAGTCAAAAGAGGTAATTAAAAATGTCATTTTTCGCTAAAAGAAAAAAAGAACTTGCAGAAACGGAATTAGGAGATAGAACTTTTCATGATGAAGCAAAAGAGATTGCAGCACAATTAGAAGCAATAACATATAAAGGGAATAGAATGTGGTCTCCTGCTACAAAAATGAGAATTTCTCCAAGAATGCAAAGTGTTTACAGGGTTAAAGGAACAGTTCCAGTTGGAAATTTTATATTCCTAGAAGCGCTTGGAAGACATGGAGTTACAATTGAATACCCTAAATTTCCAGGCCAAGGGCAATTCCATGGCCATAGAACAGGAAATTCCATACTGAGGTTTGGTGAACACGCAGAAAATATTGAATTAAGTTGGTCTGGAGGGATTAATCTAATCGCTGAAAACATTCAAAGATTATCAAAATGTTACCACAATAATGTTAGTTATAGTAGCGGACATCGTTTTGGAAAAGGAGACGATGGTTTTTCAAGAGCATTGTTAGCAGAAGGATTCAATACAAGGCACGGAATTTTTTCAAGATATGTAGATGTGCTACATGATTGGGAAAAAATAATAATTTATGTCTTGCAACATGACAATCAATTATTCTACGACCAAAGTAACCACGATGCTGCAGTTGCACATGTCCAAGCATGGTTAGAAGAATTGGGGATAATTTTCCATAGAATGTTAGAGTTAGTTAAAGAAATATTTAAAGCATCAGGACACCCAGTTAAAGCAGAAGAGAGTAAATTATTACACTTGTTAAGCTTTTACAAAGAGTTTAAAGAGTAATTTAAAAAAACTAATAAGAAAACTTTATTAACTTCTTTTTTATCTTTTATTATAAATGAAAAAACTAGTTTTAATTTTAATCGTACTATTAACATCGTTATTAACCCTAGTTTCTGCGAACATTTATCAGCAAGATTCTTTAATATTAAACTTAAATGTTAACGGAAAAATTAACCTTGTCAAAGAAGATAGCTCTGCTACCTTGAAAGAAGTTTCAACGGAACTTTTAATTTATCCCATTGAGAATTATCGCCAAGAGATTGTTAATTTAGATACGGATGGTGAAATAAAAAATAATAAAATTTCATTTTTTTGGGATGATGGAATAATTGAAGAAAAACTTTTTGGTTATAATGCAGTAATCCAAACAAAAAATCAAAGAAATAAAGTAAAAACCAAAGTGCTATTTCCAATAGAAAACGTCCCACCAGACATTGAAGAGTATCTTTATCCAACAGAAACAATTGATTCTAACAATAAAGATGTTGTAAATAAAGCATCAGAATTAGCTGAAGGCGAAGATGATTTGTTTAAAGTTGTTTTCAATTTAGCAAACTGGGTTGAAGAAAATGTTGAATATGATTTAACAACACTTACTGCCGAAACGTCACAGAAAGCATCTTGGGTATTAGAAAATAGAAATGGTGTATGTGATGAAATGACTTCTTTATTCATTGCTATGGCCCGTTCGTTGGGCATACCAGCAAGGTTTGTTTCAGGAGTAAGTTATAGTACTTCAGAACTCTTTCCTGAACCCTGGCAAAATCATGGGTGGGGAGAAGTTTACTTTCCAGAAGTGGGTTGGGTCAGTTTTGATATCACATTTGGTGAGTATGGTTATATTGATGTAACACATATCAAATTAAGAGAAGATTTAGATCCTGCCGATCCAGCAACTAAATATAACTGGTTAGCAACTAAAGTTGATTTAGAAACATCTCAATTAAATATTGAAACAGAAATTGATTCTTATGGGGAAGAATTTCAAGAGGAACTTATTATTGAACAAGAAATTCTTGCTAATGAAGTTGACTTTGGAAGTTTTAACTTAATTAAAGGAATTGTTAAAAATAAAGGAGATTATTATCAAGCAACAACATTACAATTAGCAGCACCTAAAGATTTAGAAATTGTAGGTAAGAATAAGCGTACAGTAATGCTTCATCCAAAAGAAATCAGAGAAACTTATTGGATAGTTAAAGTTAGTGATAATCTTAATAATAAGTACTGGTATACATATCCCACCGTAATTTATTCTGAAAAAAACGTTTCTGCAGAAGATTATTTTCAAGCAGTTAGTGGAAAGAATTATTATTCTAAACAGGAAATTGATAAGTTAACTGTAGAAAATGAAGAAAAAAGTTATTCAAGAAAAGTTGCTTTTGATTGTAATTATCCGGATAAAATAAGTTTGGATGAAGAGAAAGAATTTAAATGTAATATTAAAAACGTTGGAAACATTAATTTAAACAATGTAGAATTCTGTTTAGGAGGAGTTTGTAAAATAATTTCAGAATTACCTATTAATCAAGAAGAGAACACAAAAATAACAGTTAAAGGAGATAAAGCAGGATGGGAAAAAGTATTTGTAACTGCAAAGAATTCATTGATTGATAAAAGGATTTCGTTAGAATATCAAGTTATTGATTCACCAAAAATTGAAATAAAAACTACTGTTCCAGAAATAGTAACATTCCCAGAAACATTTAAAGTTGAGATTAATGTTAAGAAAAGTTCTTTTCAAAATCCCAAAAATATTGAAATAACGCTTAAAGGCCCAACATTTGAAAATATCTGGACATTAGAAGAGTTAAAAGATGAAGAATCTTTGGTTTTAGAAGTTAGTAGTGAAAAATTTAGTAAAAAGAACAAACTCTTGGTTAACACTGTATGGAAAGATAATTCGGGAAATTCATTTAAGGATAATAAAGAATTAATAGTAAACGTTACACCTTCTAGTTTTAAAGATAAAATTATAATGCTTATCAATTCAATTCTAAAAATTTTTTATCAATAAAGCAAGAACAATATCCATGAGTATAACACAAATTTATTAGAAATTTATTAAAAAAATAAAAAAAGAAGAATTTATCTTTTCTTCCTAGCTGGTTTTCTCTTAGCTACTTTCTTTTTAACTGTTCTTTTCTTAACTGCCTTTTTCTTCACAGCTTTCTTCTTCACAGCTTTCTTCTTCACAGCTTTCTTCTTCACAGCTTTCTTCTTCACAGCTTTCTTCTTAACTGCTTTCTTCTTAACTGCTTTCTTCTTAACTGCTTTCTTCTTCACAGCTTTCTTCTTTACAGCTTTCTTCTTTACAGCTTTCTTCTTAACTGCCTTTTTCTTAACTGCTTTCTTCTTCACAGCTTTTTTCTTCACAGCTTTCTTTTTAACTACTTTTTTCTTAACTGCTTTTCTCTTAACTACTTTCTTTTTAGCCATCATCACACCTCTTTAAAATGTTTTAAGTTAGAAAAGTAAATTTCCTTTTTAAATGTTTTCTTTTTTGGCTAAAATTTGTTAACAAAAAAAAAAGAGATTTGATTTTAACGACGAGAAAAAATTAAATTTAGAAAAATTATTTTTATGAAAGAGTTAATGTGAAAAAAATTAAAAAAAGATAAGATAAGAAATTTTAATTTGAATTTATAAAAAAAAATTTATTTAAATGGGCCACTCATGGCGTCGTTAAATGGGATTTGGGGGATGGTGTAGAAAAATTAAAAAGGAAAATAAAAATATTAAAAGGAAAATGGAAAAATAATTATTTTTAATGATTTTTCCCATTAATTAAAACATTTCTACAAAAAACAAAAAGAAGGAAATAATGAAAAAAACCATTAAAATTGTTATAATATTATCTCCCAAAAACACTGACAAAAATTACTAGTTAGGATAACTTGTTGAAAAGTTTTAAAAAGTGAGCCAAAATTAGTATCAAAATGACTAATGAAGAAACAATTGAAGAAAGTAAAGAGATAGTTTATTCAAAAACTACTGAGATTAATGATCAAAATTTAGAACTAGAAAATAAAGCACTAATAGAATCTAATGATAGATTAGAAAATGATAAAATAGTTTTAGGTAATACAGTCCAAAAGTTACGTGAAGAAACAACTTTACTGGGAGAAATGTTCTCCAAAACTAATGAAGAACTAAATAATCTCAAAAAACCCTCATTATTACTTGCAGAAATATCAAATTTAGTAGATGATAATGTTATTGTAAAAATTCCGAATGGCAACAAGTTTTATAGTAGTGTCGCGAAAGATGTTGAAAATATTCAAGTAGGAGATTTTGTCCTTGTTGACCAAAAAACGCTTAATGTCGTTAAAAAAGTTAGTTTAAGTGGTAATTTAGAAGTTGAGAAATATATTATTCTAGAAAAACCAACAGAAAAATGGAAAGATATTGGTGGACTTAAGAAGGAAATTGAAGAAGTTAAAGAAGTCATAGAACTTCCATTAAAAAAACCAGAATTGTTTAAAGCGATTGGTATTAAACCACCAAAAGGAATATTGTTATATGGTCCGCCGGGAACAGGTAAAACATTATTGGCAAAGGCTGTTGCTCAAAGTACAAATGCTACATTTATTGAGGTAGTAGGTTCTGAATTAGTACAAAAATTTATAGGAGAAGGTGCTAAATTAGTAAAAGAGATTTTTAATTTAGCTCGACAAAGATCTCCTACAATTGTTTTCATTGATGAAATTGATGCTTTAGCAGCAACACGAATGGAAACTGGCACTTCTGGAGAGAGAGAAGTTAACAGAACATTCATGCAGTTGTTAGCAGAACTTGATGGATTCAAATGTTTAGATAATGTTAAAATTATTGGAGCAACTAATAGAATAGATATTTTAGACCATGCTATTATCCGCCCAGGAAGATTAGACCGACTAATTGAAGTAAACCTTCCGGATGAAGAAGGAGTTTTAGAAATCTTCAAAGTGCATACTAAAGAAATGAGTTTAAGTAAAATCAAAATGAAAGAACTTGCCAATGAAATGAACGGATTTTCAGGAGCAGAGATTAGAGCAGTATGTACAGAAGCAGGTTATTTTGCAATAAGAGATAACAGAAACCAGGTAACTCAAAAAGATTTCTTAAAAGCTATTGAAAAGATTCAAATAGAAGATGAGGATGACTATGATCATCAGAAATTCTTTGGTTAGAGAATGATAAGTGAGATTAAAAGATTCATTGATGATTCTTTTAATAAAATCATTCCTCATTTTGAAAGAACTATTTATTGGTTAAAAATATTGAATCCAAAAGCTGATGAAGCTATGGAGATTGCAGCTTATGCCCATGATATTAGTAGAGCATTTAGAAAAACCAATTCTGCAGAAACATTTAGAGATAAAGAATTAGATGACAGAGAAATAATAAAAGAACACCAAGAAAAAGGAGCTAAAATCATTACAGCATTTCTCAAAGAAAAGCATTACAATGTTAAAGACATAGATAGAATTTACAAAATGGTTTCTAAGCATGAATGGGGAGGGGATTTAGAATCTGATTTAATTAAAGATGCAGATAGTATCAGTTATTTAGAGTTAAATGCTCCAAAACATGCACAAAAACTTGCTTTAATATTAGGTAAAGAAAAAATAAGAAGAAAAATTGACTGGATGTTTAATAGAATAACCTCTAAAGAAGCAAAAAAATTAGCAGAACCATTTTATCAAACAGCAATAAAATGTTTAGAAAAAAATTAGAGAATTCTTATTCTAAGATAGCCTATGAACGTTCTCAAGTTACTTCCGCTAATCACTTCCCCGAAGGGATCATCGGGTGTTCACCAGATCATTACGTTTTTCACACTATTGAGAATTATCTTCTCAAAACGTTATTTTCACCACCAATTATAAAACTTACTATTAAAAATCAAAAACTTCAGTTACTTTTATAAATAATCTGCTCTTTTTCCACAATAATTGAAGTAACTAGAATGAAGTTGTTCTAGTTTGGAGGAAAATAGTAAAATGGAAGGAACAGTAAAATTTTTTAACCAAAAAAAAGGATACGGTTTTGTAAGTGGTGATGATGAAAAAGATTATTTCATACATTTTTCTGCTTTGACACCGGGCGTATTTTTAAGACAAGACGACAGAATATCTTTTGATGCAAATGATAGCGACAGAGGACTTAAAGCTGAGAAAGTAGTTTTATTGCAAAAAGGTTCAGAGATTCGGGCTAATAGTGAAGAAGCACCAGTTGAAGAAACTAGTGAAGAACCTAAAGCAGAAGAACCAGCAACTGAAGAAGCACCTGCACAAGAGGAAACTCCAGCAGAAGAACCAGCAACTGAAGAAGCACCTGCACAAGAGGAAACTCCAGCAGAAGAACCA